>JAAGKN010000113.1_pt1 | contig 68033 bp, 49 predicted proteins | sample 6206371 | NCBI WGS metagenome assembly JAAGKN01 (sample SAMN11533720, study PRJNA540317) | gut metagenome | isolation source: fecal pellets from male and female animal of same cohort | host: Peromyscus leucopus | place: USA:CA | collected 2017
TGATAACTCTGATAACTCTGATAACCCTGAGTACACCAGTTGTATCCGGACCATCAGCCCGGAAAAATCCAATCTCAAAAACTCACAATTTCTACCCTACGCGGGGTTGGGGTTGTCGCGGTTGTCAAGCAGGGCGAAGAGCTGCTCGGCGGCTGTCTTGGTCTTTACCTTGTCGACCTTGTCTGTTACGACGCCGTCGGCGTCCGTCACGAACGTAGTGCGCACAATGCCCATATACTCGCGGCCAGCCATCTTCTTGAGCTGCCACACTCCGGCAAGCTGACAGAGCGTGGTCTCCGTGTCAGCCACGAGCGGGAACGGCAACGAGTTCTTTTCCGCAAACTTGCGGTGACTCGCCTCAGAATCCTTGCTGACTCCAATCACCTGATAACCCATCTCAAGGAACGACGAGTAATTGTCGCGCAGGCTTATGGCCTCGAGAGTACAACCCGAGGTACTGTCCTTGGGGTAAAAGTAAATTATAAAATTCTTGCCCGGATAGTTTGAGAGACGAACTTCATTGCCATCGGCATCGCAGCCGAGAAGATCCGGAAATTTATCACCTATATTCATAATTATCAAAACAACAGGATTACACAATTTATGAGACTTATAGGACCTATGGGGTTAAAAGATCCATAGGACCTACAAGCCTTTAACTTATAACATCAGAGGGGGAGGATAGGTTTTGTCCTCAGTCGAGTTTCAGGACGGCGAGGAAGGCCTTCTGAGGCACCTCGACCGAACCGATCTGTTTCATACGCTTCTTACCTGCTTTCTGCTTCTCAAGCAGCTTTCGTTTACGCGATATGTCGCCACCGTAACATTTGGCCGTCACATCCTTGCGGACGGCCTTGATGGTCTCGCGGGCTATAATCTTCGCACCGATGGCTCCCTGGATGGCGATATCAAACTGTTGGCGCGGAATGAGCTCCTTGAGTTTCTCGCACATTCGGCGGGCAAACTTCACCGAATTGGCCTCGTGTGTGAGGGTCGAGAGGGCATCGACACTCTCGCCATTCAGCAGAATGTCAAGTTTTACGAGTTTCGACTGACGGAAATCGTGGACATGATAGTCGAAGCTGGCATAACCCTTCGATATTGATTTCAGCTTGTCGTAGAAATCAATCACAATCTCGCCGAGCGGCATGTCGAAAGTCAGCTCCATGCGGTTGCCGGAAATGTACTCCTGCTTTACCAACTCGCCCCGTTTGCCGAGACACAGGGTCATGATCGGACCGATATAATCGGCCTGAGTGATGATTGTGGCGCGGATATATGGTTCCTCGATATAATCAATGGCTGAAGGTTCGGGCAGTCCGGAGGGGTTGTGCACTTCTGTCTTGTTGCCCTTCTTGTCGGTAACGATATACGAAACGTTGGGCACCGTCGTGATGACGTCCATATCGAACTCGCGGCCGAGGCGTTCCTGCACGATCTCCATGTGAAGCAGACCGAGGAAGCCGCAGCGGAAACCGAAACCGAGAGCCGCCGACGACTCCGGCTGGAAAGTCAGCGAAGCGTCGTTGAGCTGAAGTTTCTCGAGCGATGCACGCAGATTTTCAAAATCCTCCGTTTCTATGGGATAAACACCTGCGAACACCATCGGCTTGACCTCCTGAAAGCCCTCGATGGCCTTCTCGCACGGTTTGTTGACGTGGGTAATAGTGTCACCCACACGCACCTCGCGCGAGGTCTTGATACCGGAGATGATGTAACCCACGTTACCTGCCGACAGTTCCTTGCGCGGTGACATCTCCAGCTTGAGCACACCGACCTCGTCGGCATGATATTCCTTGCCGGTCGATACGAACTTGACGAAGTCATCCTTTCGGATTGTGCCGTTCACAATCTTATAATAGGCAATGATGCCGCGGAACGGATTGAAGACCGAGTCGAAAATCAGAGCCTGCAGCGGAGCCTCCGGGTCACCCTTTGGAGCCGGTACACGCTCCACGATGGCGCGGAGCACATCATCGACACCCATGCCGGTCTTGCCCGAAGCGCGGATTATTTCCGACGGGTCGCAACCGAGCAGGTCGACAATCTGGTCCTCCACCTCGTCGGGTTTGGCGCTGTCGAGGTCGCACTTGTTGATGACCGGGATGATCTCAAGGTCGTTGTCGATGGCCATGTATAGATTGGAGATGGTCTGGGCCTGAATGCCCTGCGAAGCGTCTACTATAAGGAGGGCGCCCTCGCAGGCGGCGATGGAACGCGACACCTCATACGAGAAGTCGACGTGTCCCGGAGTATCGATAAGGTTGAGGACATACTTCTCGCCGTCAAGTTCATAGTCCATCTGGATGGCGTGGCTCTTGATGGTGATGCCACGTTCGCGTTCGAGGTCCATGTCGTCGAGCACCTGCGCCTCCATATCCTTGCCGACCACTGTGCCGGTACGTTCCAGGAGACGGTCAGCAAGTGTGGACTTGCCGTGGTCGATATGTGCGATGATGCAGAAATTGCGTATATTCTTCATTGCTGTTTTCAACATATTCTTATTCAAGCTACAAAATTACAAAAAAAATCTGAATTATTCGGTCCGGGTGGTTTTGACATTTTGGCAATTTGTCTGTTTGTTTTGTCAATTCGGTGTTTATCATTAATTTTGTCTTACCAACCTCACAGCTTATGCAATTTCTAACGAAAGACCTCGAGACACACCGCGTTGCCTCCGTTACCTTAGCGGTGCTTTTCGTCTTGCTCGGTATCGTGGCCTTGTGCCTGAACATCCCCTATAATTTCTTTGAAGTCGACGAGGCGTACCAGGCATTCTCAATAAGACACTACGACAGCTCGCCGTTGGCATTGCTGACTTTCTTCTTAGGGCACGTCTGGACTCAAATATTCGGAGATACATTTTTTGCACTGCGCACGTTGTGCATGCTATGTTACCTGACTGCCATCGGCACAGCAACGATCTTCTATTACCGCCGCACCGGCAACCGTCTGTTTGCGACCCTGCTCTTTATGACAGGATGTCTTCTCGCCAACCTCGCCGGTTTCGGCATTTACAATTGGGACACAGGCGCCTACCCGGTGGAATGTTTCGGTGCAATTGCATCTCTGCGGTATCTGGAGCGACCCACTCTGAGACGTTCACTGCTCTGCGGCGTGCTGTTCGGATTGATGGTCCTCTTCCGGCTGCCACTTGCGGCGGTGGTCCTGATCTGGATTTGCCTTACCTCATGGTTAAGACATACCCGCCGTCTCTCCTCGCGTGAGTACATTGCCCAGCTGTTGCTCCCGCTTCTCGTAATGGTAATCGTTACCATCGCCATTGCCGCGCTGATTTTGGCAGGTTCCGGAGGATTCGCGGGGCTATCGGGCGAGGATTCGCTAATCAAGGGTCACGGAGCATCTTCGATCATGCTTTTCATCGCCCGCTTCAAGTATCTGTTCCCGATGGTTTTCAACAGTTTTTTCTACATGGTGTTGGCACTCATGTTGGCAGTAGGCGTAGAGTTTGTGAAAATCAACCGACGGACAGCCATAGTCATTTCCATTCTGATTCTCTTAACAGCGGGATGGTCCATGATAGGTCATTTCGTAAAATTCGACAATAATGACTGCGCAATTTTCGGGTTGGGCTATCCATTCTTTTTCATCACTGTTGCCGCGCCCTGGTTTATGCGTAGCACCCGCAATCCGCAACACAGGATGTTACTCGCCAAGACCCTTCTCCTGACGGCGTACATCCTGCTGATGGCTCTCGGTTCGGACACGATGTTCCAACGGACCAACTCATCATTCATGTACATCATAGCGTTTGCTGTCATCGGACCCGTGATGAAGCCCCGTTTTCAGGCGATTATGCCTCGTTGGGTCTTTTTCGGTGCAGTCCTTCTGATAGCGGCTCTCAGTTGCAAAAACAACCATGGTATAGAGACCATGACCACTCCACCCGACAATTTGACCCGTCTCTCTCATACCGTTGTCGGCATAACTTATAGACCGCGCCTCGAAGTGATAAATGCGAAATATCACGAGGTTACCGCCTCTGGTGAAAAAGCGGCATTTCTGTGTTTCGACCGACTGTTTTTTGACTACATATTCGGGCAGGAACCTGTCGTGAGCCGCCAGAAATTCTTCATCGATGAGGACATGGGGCGTGATGTAGCCACCAATCCGGAAGTCGAATGGCTCTTTGTAGACCCCCGCAAACCATCCTACCCCGATGCAAAGGCCAACAAAATACTCGACATCTTGGAAGAATGCGGCCACTTTGACATCGTGGAGACCACCGAAGACTACGTCCTGCTCCGACGAAAATGATAAATAGTCAAATCACGCAATAAGGTTGCATCTTGTTGACATAAAGGCTTATGATAGTTACAACCCTGCATCGCTACTACAATCATATTAACTCAGTGGCAATAGTTAAACGGCCTTGAAATGTTCAATTAGCCAATTACATAATTAATATTTTTTTGTTTATTTAACAATTACTTTGTATTTAATTATGTAAATTTGCATCGAACAACAAACAACCCATTATTTATGCAAAAAGTCAAATTTCTAATCTTCAATAGTTCGGTAAAAACGAACTACTGTATTTACTATGGAGTAAAAAAATAAGTAAAAAACTAAAGAATTTATGAAACAAACAGTGTTAATCCTATTTATCATATGTTTCCACGTATTGGTTTTTGCTCAAGCACCCAACTCAGCAGTCGAGCAGAAAGTGGAAAATACAGAAACATCGTATATCAAGGACGGCACAAAATGGTTCTTGAAGTATCTGTACATCAAATCACCTTTCGAAACTGAAGTACGAGATGAAGTTGATGGAATTATCGGCACTGAAACCATTGACGGAAAAACATATTTTAAACTATGGTTGTTAAATCCAAATGATTTTTCCTGCATAAATCTGATGGGATACATACGAGTCGAAGGAGATAAAGTTTATTTCCTGAAAGCACAAAACGTTCCGTCGAAAGAAGAATTAATGTTTGATTATTCTATTCTACCGGGAGAAACAAATGAGATAAAGGGATTGATAGATGGGCAAGAATATACAGTTCCCGACCATACAACTTTAATTTGTAAAGATACCGGCACAGAATACTCCATGGGAAATTGCTTTGACACAATTACTGTTGAATTTTTATACAACGGCGAATCAAATCCGTTTACACCTCCAATCAAATGGATTAAAGGAATAGGTAGCGAAGCTGGTATTTCCAATAACGTGATTACGGGCTCGTCCGGAGGCACAACGCTGATGGAAGTCCGAACCAATGAGGGGACAGTTTACAAATTATCGACTTCAGAAGTAGATAAAATCTTAGAAGATAAAGTTAAAAGCATAGAAGGACAGTCAAATTCCTATCATCTTGACGGACGTATTTTCCGAGATGGAGACCAAGGGATAAAAATAAACAAAGGCAATAAAACTCTCCGGCTCCGCAAAGGACACTGATAGAGTCCTATGCAGAGGGTTGTCTTTAAAGTTATCGGCACATATTCAAGCATATGTTGAATATGTGCCGATTTTCCGTAATCCAAGGTAAAACTCTGATAGTAATGCGACTTTTACAAGATACAGATTAGGTCGGTAATCAGGGGTTCAGGTGTGCTTGGCACACCTGAACCCCCCGGGTCAATATTGTCTATTGTTACTATTTAGCAACCCATCGGGCAGCGGGGTTTAATCTGCTTGAAGAAGTCGTTGCCCTTGTTGTCTACGAGGATGAATGCGGGGAAGTCCTCCACCTCGATTTTCCAGATTGCCTCCATGCCCAGTTCGGGATATTCGAGGAGCTCTACGTTCTTGATCGAGTTCTTTGCGAGGATAGCGGCGGGTCCACCGATTGAGCCGAGGTAGAAACCGCCATGCTTCTTGCATGCGTCGGTCACCTGCTGCGAGCGGTTGCCCTTGGCGATCATAACCATTGAGCCGCCGGCGGCCTGGAACTGGTCGACATACGGGTCCATACGACCGGCTGTTGTGGGACCGAACGAACCTGAAGGAAGTCCTTCGGGCTTCTTGGCCGGGCCTGCGTAGTAGATGGGATGGTCTTTGAGATACTGAGGCATAGGTTCGCCGGCATCGAGACGCTCCTTAATCTTGGCATGAGCGATGTCACGGCCCACGATGATGGTACCGTTCAACGACAGACGAGTGGATACGGGATACTTGTCGAGTTGCTCGAGAATCTCCTTCATCGGACGGTTGAGGTCGACCTTGACAACCTCACCCTCACCGGCGTTGCGCATTTCTTCGGGGATAAGCTCGCCGGGGAACTCATCAAGTTTCTCGATCCAGAGACCATCCTTGTTGATCTTGGCCTTGACGTTGCGGTCGGCCGAGCAGCTGACACCCATGCCGACGGGGCAGGAGGCACCGTGACGCGGCATACGGATCACGCGGATGTCATGAGCGAAATACTTGCCGCCGAACTGGGCGCCGAGACCGAGACAGTGGGCAGCCTCGAGAAGTTCCTTCTCAAGTTCCACATCGCGGAACGCGTGACCGTATTCGTTACCCTCGGTGGGGAGATTGTCATAATATTTCACAGAAGCCTTCTTCACGGCAGCGAGGTTTGCCTCAGCCGAAGTGCCGCCGATCACGAATGCGATGTGATAGGGAGGACATGCGGCTGTGCCGAGAGTCTTCATCTTCTCGATCAGGAAAGGCACAAGAGTCTTCTTGTTGAGGATGGCCTTGGTCTCCTGATAGAGATAGGTCTTGTTGGCCGAGCCACCACCCTTGGCCACGAAGAGGAACTTGTATTCGTTGCCCTCGGTGGCGTGGATGTCGATCTGGGCGGGAAGGTTGCAACCTGTGTTGACCTCGTCATACATATTGAGGGGAGCGTTCTGCGAGTAGCGGAGGTTGTTCTCGGTGTATGTCTTGTAGACGCCATAAGAGATCTTCTCCTCATCGTCGCAACCTGTCCATACATGCTGACCCTTGTAGGCGGCGCAGATAGATGTACCGGTGTCCTGACAGAACGGGAGGACACCCTTGGCGGCCACTTCGGCATTGCGCAGCATGGTTAGGGCTACATACTTGTCGTTTTCGGAAGCCTCCGGGTCATGGAGGATTTTTGCCACTAATTCATTGTGTTCGCGGCGGAGCATGAACGAGCAGTTGTGTGAGGCCACGTTGGCGATAACGGTTAGAGCCTCGGGGTCAACGACCAGCATTTCGTGGCCGTTCCAGTTCTCGACTTTCACATAATCTTTTGTGATAAGTTCGTATTCGGTTGTGTCTGGTCCCAGAGGGAACATTTCCTGGTAGTGAAAAGGTTTTGTTGCCATTCCTATGTATTTTTATTTCGAATGATTCAATGGGGTGCCATGAACCGCATATCCGACACTCGGATCCAGTCACGGCTTAAGTAACGAGTCATTTTAAATTTAAGTAAGGAGTTTTTAATTTGAATTTGCTTTGGCTTCTTTTTGCCACCTTGGAAATTCGTCATCAGTTACATAGCCCGCTATGCGCCCTCTTCCGAATTCCCAATCTGACAAAAATAAGCACAAATCAAATTTAAATTTAAAATGACTCGTTACTTATGACGCAAAATTAACTAAAAAATAGTTAGAAAACAAAAAAGAGGTTCATGCAAGACATAAAAAACCACCAAAAACAAAATTATTCAGACACTTGACAAGCCAAAAGTTGTGTATCTCACCAAAAAATTATATTTTTGCACTCGATTTCCTCGCCCAAGCCATCTGCCCGGATCTACTATGAGATAAATGCACATCTTCAACCTTCGGGCATTCGGGCCAGGGTCAATGTTACAATCAGTAAAAATCAGAAGCGACATAACATCAAATGAAAATTAAAAATCTCTACATAGCGGCCCTGTTAGCAAGCGCCGTTATGGCCACTTCCTGCAAATCCCCCAAGGAGATTTCCTACTTCCAGGACCTTTCGGCAGGTCAAATGAACACCATCGCCAACGTAAGTCCGATTAAACTCCAACCCAACGACAAGGTGTCGATTGTAGTCAGCACAGGCGATGGACGCCTGAACTCACTGTTCAATCTGCCTGTGGCACGCCAGAACTTAGGAACCACAGCCACAAGTTCGACCACTTCCTCATCAAGCGACCAGACCGCACCCTACACTCTCGACCGTCAGGGTGACATCAACTTTCCGGTGCTCGGCAAGCTCCACATCGCCGGCATGACCCGTGAGGAAGTAGCCGAATATATCCGCCGCGAGCTCATCAGCCGTGACCTGGCCAAGAATCCGATTGTCACCGTCGAATATCTCAACCTCAGCGTGACCGTACTCGGCGAGGTTTCAGCACCGGGACGCTACGCCATCGACCGCGAGGACTACACCATCCTCGACGCTCTCAGTTCGGCCGGCGACCTCACTATCTACGGCAAGCGCAACAATATCCGCGTCCTCCGCGAGGAAAACGGCGTGCAGAAGGTTTACGAAGTCAACCTCAACGAAGGTAAGTCACTCGCAATGTCGCCCGTGTACTACCTGCAGCAAAATGACGTTATATATGTAGAGCCTAACAACACGAAAGCTCGCCAGTCGACTCCGAACGGCAACAGCCCGCTGACTCCTACATTCTGGATTTCTGTCGCTTCGTTCGCGTCCTCAATGGCTGTCCTGATCTACAACACAACTAAATAAGGAAAAAGAATAATGGCTACACCTACTGAAATCCAGCCAAACGCAACACCCCAATCCTCTAAACGAAAGACCCAGCAGACGGGACTCCGCTTCAGGGAGTTCATGTACATGTGCTTGGAGCACTGGCCGTGGTTCATCGCTTCGGTGGTGGTGTGCATGACTCTGGCCTACATTTATATTAAGAAAACCACCCCGACTTACCAGAAATCGGCCTCGATTCTCATTAAGAGTGAGTCGAACGGACGCGCCACCGAGACCGGTAGCGCACTGTTCGCCGACATGGGTGTCGGTGTCACCAACTCATACACCATCGATGAGATTCAGATCATCAAGTCGCCCGACCTGATGTGCGACGTGGTGCGCAAGCTGAACCTCAACATGGCGTATTCGACCGAAGGCAGATTCCGCGACATCCAGCTCTACGGCGCCGCGCTGCCCGTTGAAGTCAGCATGCCCGACATGGGCGAGGACGAACAGGCCTCATTCAACCTGTCGCTCGACCGCAACGGTGACTACACCATCTCCGACATCAAGAAAAACGGCACTGAAGTCAACGGTTCATTCCGCGGCAAGATCGGCGTCCTCATCAAGACACCTGTTGGCCGTCTGGAAGTCAAACCCTCGGCTGCCTATACCGGCAACGAATCGTACGACATCAAGGTGGCGCACAATTCGGTCAAAGCCACCGCGAGCGCAATCAACAGCGCCCTCAAGGTCGAGACGGACGAGACCTCGTGGAACCTCGTGACCATGTCGATCACCGACTGGTCGCCCGAACGCGCACGCGACATCCTCGCACAGCTCATCAATTCATACAATGACCGCTGGATGCTCGAGAAGCGCACATTGGCCGACAACACCTCCAAGTTCATCGACGAACGCGTACAGTTGCTGCAGAGCGAACTTGGATCGGTCGACAATGACATATCATCGTTCAAAAGCGCAAACCTTGTGCCCGATATCGACGCAGCCGCTTCGCTCGCAATGAGCCAGGCTTCGCAGAGCTCGATGGCACTCAAGGACCTCCGCAATCAGGAGTACATGGCCAAGTATCTGCGCAACTATCTCCGCAACACGGAAAATACCAACAAGCTGCTCCCGTCGAGCACCGGACTCACCTCGTCATCAATCTCAGGCCAGATCGCCCAGTATAACGACAAGATTATGGAGCGCAACAGCCTCATCGCACAGAGTAGCGCGTCAAACCCGCTGGTCACCGAGATTGACAACATGCTCCAGGCCATGCGCGGCGCACTGCTCGCCTCGATCGAGAACGAGACCATGGCAATCTCCGAACAGATCCGTAGCCAGGAAGGCCTCAGCGGAAGCGCGACTTCAAAAATCGCATCGAATCCCCGTCAGGCCAAATACCTGCTGAGCGTCGAGCGTCAGCAGAAGGTCAAGGAGTCTCTGTACCTCTACCTGCTGCAGAAGCGCGAGGAGAACCAGCTCAACCAGGCGTTCACATCCTACAACACGCGTATCGTGCGCGAACCGGACGGATCAAACGCACCGATCGCTCCGGCGTCTACAAACATTCTGGCCATATCGTTCCTCGTCGGTCTGGCTCTTCCGGCCCTCTACCTCTTCCAGCGTGAGATGTCTGTACACGTGGTCCGTGGCCGCAAGGATATCGCCGACATGACGATTCCTCTGGCCGGCGAGCTCCCCCTCCACGGCAAGAAGCAGAAACTGCCCCGCGCAGCTTCGATGAGCAAGAACCCCAAGGCTATCGTAGCAGTCAAAGCCAACAGCCGAAACTCTATCAACGAGGCGTTCCGCGTGCTCCGCACCAACCTCGAATTCATCTTCGCAAACGGGGCCGCTACAAAACTCGTGATGCTCACATCGGCCAACCCGGGCAGCGGTAAGACCTTCGTGTCATACAACCTCGCCAAGAGTTTCGCAATCAAGGGCAAGAAAGTCTGCATCATCGACCTTGACATGCGTAAGGCTTCTCTGAGTAAATACGTCGACTCTCCCAAGGAGGGTATCTCCGACTATCTTGCCAACCGACTCAATGACGTCACCTCAATCATCAAGAAAGATGAGGAGTGCAAGAATCTGTCGGTTATACCGGTGGGTACTATTCCCCCCAACCCGACCGAGCTACTCTTCAGCGAGCGTCTGCACGGACTGATTGAAGACCTCAAACTGCATTACGACTACGTATTCATCGACTGTCCTCCCGTCGAGGTAGTGGCCGACGCCTCGATCATCAGCAAGTACGTTGACTACACGCTGTTCGTAATTCGCGCCGGACTGATCGACCTCTCGATGCTTCCGGTCATCGAAGACATGTACGACAAGGGTACCTACCCGTCGATGTCACTCGTGCTCAACGGTACGGTCAACCCCCGCAACTCTTATGCCCGCCGTTACGGAAATCCGTACAGCTACGGTTACGGTTACGGAACCGGCTACACCTACTCGAACGACGACTGACAAGACGGTCGCTTGTGACCTGCCAATATAATCAGAGCGGTCATTCTCCAAGCTCAACGAAGCGAGGTGAATGACCGCTCTAATTATATCTGTGCATTTAATTTATACCAATTCGACCGGTATTACGTTTTATTATTAATGTACACTCGCCTATCAACGTACACCGACCGTCCGACCAAGACCGCCACCGTGCTGGCCGCAATCATGCTGACGCTGCTTGCGGTCAATCCGGCATTGACCCACGGTGAGAACCATATCAATCTCCTGCTTTGCGCGGCGCTGTGCCTCTCGCCGGCCGTCCTGCTTCTGCCGGCCACAAGAATCCTGATACCACGCATAGACATTCCATTGGCAATACTCGGCCTTACGGTAATCGCCACTCCCCTTCTGTTTCATCCTCAGACGGTAAGGTGGAGCACCATGCTGTTCACATGTGCCTACTGCGTTTACTTCATGATGCTCGCCCGGGTGCTGAAGGCGTCACATCTTGACGGTCCTAGACTCATGCGACTTATCAAGGGAATTACGTACGCGTTTTTTGTGGTTCTCGTCATCCAGCAGATGTGTCTGCTACTGGGACTTCCGGTCTTCATGCCCGGTCAGGAATATCAGATTGCGACAAAGTTGAACTCACTTACCTCCGAGCCATCTCACACATCGGTGACACTCTGTATGCTGATGTTTGCATTCACGCAGACACAACGCCTCTCGGACACGAGCCTCACCCTCCTCGCAAGTCTCAGGCAAGACTGGATGCTCTGGGGCGCTTGGGCATGGACCATCTTCTCCACCTGCAACGCTTCGGCATTCGTACTGGCACCGTTGGCTTTCGTCCCGTTCATCACCAAGGCCAACCTCTGGAAATGGTGTGCGGCCGCTGCAATCGCAGTGACAGCCGTAGCGCTTATCCCAAAAGATTTGACTTACAATGTAGAGCGCATCCGCAACTTCACCACGGCCATGGTCACACTCGACACCGAACAGATGGAAGAAGCCGACGCAAGCATGGCGAGCCGGATTGTGCCTACGGTGTGGGGAGCTCGCAGACTTTCACCGGACGGTTCACTGATGACCGGCCACGGTGTGGACGCAGACCTGCGCGACATAGACGACCTCCCCTTCTGGGACTTCAAATACAAGAGCCTGGCCGGCCACCTGAGCCTGCTCTACAACTACGGGCTCATCAGCGCCATCGCATTCTGGGCTGCGATTGCGTTTGCGACACTGAGCCGCCGAAACTGGTGGTCAATCATTTCATTCGCATTTGCGCTGCAACTCTCCGCCGACTACAACATGCAGTTGGTCTGGATGATTATGGCCTTTGCATACACCCTGAAAACTAAAATTTATCCCGCATGTCGACAAATAGAGACAAAAAGCGTGTCGCTGTCATAGGCTCGCAGGGAGTGCCCCCGAAATATGGTGGTTTCGAGACGCTGGTCGACAACATCCTGGCCAACGCCAACCGCGATAAAGTGGAGTACACCGTGTTCTGCAGCCGTCCCGATATGGCCACCGACTTGACCACATACCGCGGCTCACGGATGCGATACGTCAACATGCACGCCCACGGCATATCGAGCATCCCCTACGACATTCTTTCGATGATGAAGGCGGCACGCCACTACGACGCCATCCTCGTCCTCGGAGTCTCCGGCTGTATCTTCCTCCCCATGCTTCGCCTGTACAGCCGCGCCAAAATCATTGTCAACATCGACGGCCTCGAACACAAACGCGACAAGTGGGAAAGCATGGCCAAGCGATTCCTCAAATTCTCGCTCGACACCTGCATACGGTTTGCCCACGAGGTGGTGTCCGACAACAAGGGGATACAGGATTTCGTGCGCGAGACCTATGGACGCGAGGCCCGGCTGATTGCATATGGTGGCGACCACGCCATCCGTGACATCAGCGAGCAGAGACAGCAAGCCATACTCGACTACTATAATCTCACGCCGGGACACTACGACCTCAGCATATGCCGTATCGAACCCGAAAACAACTGCCATATCACCCTCGAAGCCTACGCCATGAGCGGGCGCGACATCGTCATCATCGGCAACTGGAACCACAGCGACTATTCGCGGCAACTTTACAACCGCTACAAGAAATACCCGAATATCCGCATGATTGAATCAATATTCAATCTAAACATACTCCATGCCATCCGCAGTCACGCACACTACTATGTGCATGGACACAGAGCCGGAGGAACAAACCCCTCGCTGGTGGAGGCGATGTTCTTCGGCAAACCGATATTGGCATTCGATGTTGTCTACAACCGCGAGACCACCAAAGACGAGGCATATTACTACACCGACATCGAAAGTCTGCGCCGACTTATCGAGCGGGACGACCTCGACGGCACACGAACCGCCGAGACGGCCCGTCGCGATTATGTCTGGAGCAAGATTGCAGCACAATACGAAGACCTCTATTGACATTTTTTTAAATTTGGATTATAAACCAACCGCGATGCAGGTTGTCAAAAAAATATCCACGTGAAGTGGAATTTTTTTTGTAATTTTGCAGTCTATGAAATTTCGTAAGCTAACATACATTCTTTTCAGTGCACTTCTCACTATTGGCGCATCTGAAAGTCTCGACCTGAACATCACAGCCTGTGCGGCCAGCTCGTCCGCCCAGGCATCTAAGTCTAAAAAATCATCCCGTTCGTCGAAGTCTTCGAAATCAAAGAAATCAAAGAAGTCCTCGAAGTCCTCGAAATCTTCTAAATCCGACAGTTCTTCCAAGAAATCATCGAAGAAGTCCAAGAGTTCATCCAAGAGATACAGCAGAAGCTCATCGCGTAAATCGCACAGATACAGTTCGTCGGGCAGCCGTAACCGCAACGTGGCCAAATCCACCTACAAGTCGGCTCCGAAGGAGACTCCGCAGAACGACTCGCTGACCCTCTACGTCAACCGCGGCCTGCTGGAGCGTATCCCCGCACACCTCAACCCAGGCGGTCTGCGTGTGAACAGTGTCAAACCTGACGCTTCGCGCAAGGTGGCAAACGTCGGACTCAACGAAAATTTCACTTACATCTCGCTCAACCGTGATATTATAGACACACTTACGACGCTGACCCGCAAGTCATTGCCCGACTCAATACGCAATTACCGTGTCAACCTCAACGTCGGAAACAAGGCGCTGAGCGCTTACATCACCCGTATCGACAAACTTCCGGAGAAATACCGCAAGAACCCCGGATTTGTCGAGGAGGCATATCCCGATGTCGTGGCCACCAAGGGTATGGACAACGATATCATCGCCATGTGGCACTCTCACGGCCGGTACTTCAAGAACGGCGCCTGGGCTTGGCAACGCCCGATGCTGTTCGAGACCGCCGAGGACGTCTACACAATGAGTTACATCCTGCCTTATGTCGTGCCGATGCTTGAGAACGCCGGCGCATACGTCATGCTGCCACGCGAACGCGACACGAATAAGCATGAGGTAATCGTCGACAACGACACCAACGAGGGCGGCGAACTCTACTCGCAGACGACGTATAAGGAACTCAACGGAAAGAACCGCTGGGAGACCGGCGAACTCGAAGGTTTTATCTACGACCTCAAGAATTTCCGCGACACCGAGAACCCGTTCGAGAACGGAACATACCGTCAGGTGAAGACTCAGAAGAGCGGCGGCACTCCGTCGATCGGCGCATGGTACGCCGACATTCCGGAGGATGGCGAATACGCTGTCTATGTCAGCTACAAGACACTGCCCAACTCTACGACCGATGCCCACTACACTGTCAACTATTCGGGTGGCTCCAAGGAATTCCGCGTCAACCAGCAGATGGGTGGCGGCACTTGGATCTACTTAGGCACCTTCCCACTTGAGGCCGGCTACAGCGACACCGAACCCGTCGTGACCATCACCAATGTGACCGACGGTACAGCCGGAACCATCGTGACCGCTGACGCCATCAAGATCGGCGGCGGTATAGGCAACATCGAACGCAGTCCCCGCCGCAGCGATGTGTTCTATGACCCCTCGACTCCCGACAAGGGCGACGTGGCAGAGAATGTCGACGATAACGAGGACGAGGACCTTGACGATGATGAGGATGGCGAGGATGGCGAAGATGACGGCGACGACCTCACCGATGACGCTGAACCCGAAAACAGCAAACCCGCGCAATCGGCTACACCCAAAAAGGGTCCGGCGCCGCGCTTCTCGACGTCGGGTCTCCCCCGCTTCCTCGAAGGCGCACGTTACTGGCTCCACTGGGCCGGATTCCCCGAGTATGTCTACTCGCCGTTCCACGGTACCAACGACTATAAGGATGACTACACCGGCCGTGGCCATTGGGTGAACTATCTGGCCGGAGGCTCGCGTGTTCTGCCCGGACAGAAGGGTCTCAACATACCGGTCGACCTGTCGTTCGCACTCCACAGCGACGCCGGCAAGAAAGACAACGACTCATTCGTCGGCACACTCGGTATATATTACACCAACGGAGGCTCGACCTACAAGGACGGTACCCCCCGTATGAACTCACGTATCCTGACTGATATGGTCATGAACCAGATCACCAGTGATATCCGCCGCGAGCATGAACCCAACTGGGTGCGCCGTTCGATGTGGGACAAGTCATACCTCGAAGCTCGTGTTCCGGAAGTACCGGCCACACTGATCGAGTTTATGAGCCACCAGAACTATGCCGACATGATGTACGGTCTCGACCCGAACTTCCGGTTCACCGTAGGCCGCGCCATCTACAAAGGTCTCGCACGCTTCCTGGCCGAGCGCAAGGGCCGCGACCTCGTGATCCAGCCCCTGCCTGTCCATGACTTTGCCATCAAGCGCACCAAGGACTCCCACTACCGACTCAGTTGGAAGGCCACTCCCGACAAACTGGAACCGACCGCCATGCCCGACCGATACATAATCATGGAACGTTCGGGCGATGACCTCGGTTTCCACAAGATCGGCGAGACCAAGAACACCCACTATAACATAAAGACCAACGACCATGATGTCCACAGTTTCTATGTCATCGCGGTCAACGCCGGCGGCAAGTCGTTCCCCTCGGAGACCTTGGCGTTCCGCGAGGCCGGAGGCAATTCGAAACCTGTCCTCGTGGTGAACGGCTTCAACCGCGTCAGCGCCCCGGGCCACTACGCCACCGCAAGTGCGGCCGGATTCCAGTCGGAGGATGATTTCGGTGTTCCTTACATCAAGGACATTTCGTTCACCGGCCACCAGCGGGAGTTCCGCCGTTCGGCCGGAAACAGCTTCGGCGTCAGCAACCAGGACTACGTGAGCACTGTGATTGCCGGCAATACCTTCGACTTTGCCGCCGTCCATGGACGTGCCTTCGCGCAGAACAACATGGGATTCGTGTCATGCTCGGCCGGTGCCGTGGAGAACGGTGAGGTGAAGCTCGCCGACTATCCGGTTGTCGACCTCATTCTCGGCAAGCAGAAGAGCACCGAGATCGGCAAGGGCCACAGCGGCGTGCACTACCGCGCGTTCCCCGAGGCTCTCCAGAAAGCCCTCACGACATACGTTGACAAGGGCGGCGACCTCATCGTCAGCGGCCAGTACGCTGTATCGGATCTCTATACACTCCGCTCATCGGAGGCCGACAAGAACTTCGCCCGCAAATATCTCGGCTCGGAGGAACCCTCGAGCGACACCCGCAAGAGCGGCAAGGTACGCGATGCCATATCGAACAAGAACATCTCATACTCGTCGACCCTAAATCCGGACCACTATATTGTCGAGAAACCGGATGTGCTCGTTCCCGCATCGGGAGTGTCGACCACTGAGATCATGACCTTCGACGGAGGCAACCGTGCCGGACACATCGTGGACACGGGACGCGGCCAGGTGGCTGTCATCACCATCCCCATCGAGTCAATGACCGACCCCGCACAGAGAGCGACCGTTATCCACGAGGTCACATCTAAACTAAAAGCTAAATGAAGATAATTCGTTTCACTAACATCAACGCGCTTCGGGAGGAGATTTTCCATGCTCCTCTCGAACAGTTTGTTTTAATCCAGTTGGATGACCGCGAACTCACTCTGGATGGCAACTGCGTGCAGCGTCTCACCGAACTCGCCTCGGATGTCGATTCGACACTGACATATTGCTATTTCCGCGACAAATTGCCCGACGGTACAATCGTGGACCATCCGGTCAACGATTATCAGCCCGGCTCGGTCCGCGATGACTTCGATTTCGGGCCGCTCGTACTGCTGAACGCCGCCGATGTCCTGGCCGCAAGCGAGAACATGACCGAGGAATCACATCTGCTCGACGGCGGTTGGTATGCGCTCCGCCTTCAGGTCACGATGGGCAAGATGATAGCCATGATTCCCGAATACCTCTATACCGCCGAGAAGGTCGACCTGCGGGCCAGCGGCAAGAAACAGCACGACTATGTCGACCCGCGCAACCGCGACTATCAGCGTCAGATGGAGGAGGTGCTCACCGAGCATCTGCATGAGGTGGACGCCGCCGTCGACACGAAACGTCACGAGAAGGTCGATTACGACTCGCAGGCGTTTCCGGTTGAAGCGTCGGTCATCATACCGGTGCGCAACCGCAAGCGCACCATCATGGATGCCGTCAATTCGGCGCTAAGCCAGAAAACCTCGTTCGACATGAACGTCATAGTCGTCGACAACGATTCGACCGACGGCACCCGCGAACTGTTGGAAGCGGTAGACGACCCACGTCTTATAGTCATCAAAGTCGATGCTTCGGAACGGCTGAATATCGGAGGATGCTGGAACCGTGCACTGCTTGACCCCCGGTGCGGACGCTTCGCCATCCAGCTCGATTCCGACGACCTCTACAATTCGCCCGATACGGTGACCACCATAGTCGAGAAATTCAGGTCGGGCAACCATGCGATGGTCATCGGCAGCTACATGCTCGTCAATTTTGACGGAGAGACCATCCCGCCCGGACTGATCAGCCACGACGAATGGACGGACGAGAACGGACCGAACAACGCTTTGCGCATAAACGGACTCGGAGCGCCGAGAGCCTTCTTCACTCCGGTGGCCCGACGCTTCCTGTTCCCGAATGTCAGCTACGGCGAGGATTACGCGATGGCACTCCGCATCAGCCGCGATTTCTCGATCGGACGAATCTTCACACCTTTGTATCTCTGCCGCCGTTGGGAAGGCAATTCGGACGCGGCCCTGTCGCAGGAGAAAATCAATGCCAACAATTCATACAAGGACTGCGTCCGGTCGTTCGAACTTATGGCCCGCATGCGCCAGAATTACGAGCAGACAGGTCACGAACGCGGCTGGGGATACCCCGGGATGCCACTGAATCCGTTCGGTCTTCTGGACTTTATCAGAGGACGCGAGGAGGATTCGGATTTCGACGATGACTATGATTCCGACATGGATTTCAACGACGATGATGATGACGATGAATAGTCTTACGACCCCCGGCGTGATCGACCGGGAATTCATAAACGATTTGTACGAGAGTCAGTTCCGAAAGTGGGAGACTGCAGCCGCCAACTATGACCGTCTGCGAGGAACACGCCGGAAGGCTGTGCAGCTTGGCGCACTGAACGGAGCCGTGCAGTGCAACCCCGCACGTATCGTTTCGACCGGAGCCAAGATCGATGCGAAAAGCATAAGCGAGCGCCGATGCTTCCTTTGTTCCGGCAACCGTCCGGCCGAACAAATCACGTTCAAGTGGATGTCGGGTTGGGAATTGCTCGTCAATCCGTTTCCGATATTTCCGGTACATTTCACCGTAGCCGCCGCCGAGCACAAGCCTCAGGACCGCGTGCCTCTCGACATGGCTGCGATGGCCGAGAATGCCCCCGAATTGGTTGTATTCTTCAACGGTGCCCGTGCCGGCGCATCTGCACCCGACCATATGCACGCCCAGGCGGTTCTGCAATGCGAACTGCCCCTGGTACAGCTGGTCGAGCAAGAAATCAGCCGACAAGGTACGGGCTCCGGATTCCATTCAACCGAAGGGCTCGACCTCCCCTATCATTTCGTATGGGGAGTTGTCACACCTGACGCCAAGGGGATGTCCATGCTGGCCAGACTGCCCGGTGCATTCGGGGTCGATGCTGACAACGGACTTCCCGACCGGGGCCTCGTCAACGTATTCTTCTGGACAGGCGCGGACGGGAGGTTACGCGTCGCTGTTGTCCCAAGAAGACGGCACCGCCCTCTGAATTATGGAACAGAGAACGACCAGGTCGTGGTGAGTCCCGGAGCAATAGACATGGCCGGAATCATGATCGCACCGAGAGAGGCGGATTTCGAGGCATTGGACGAGGACGGGATGCGTGCGATATACGCAGATGTCGCATTCAGCCACGCTCTGCCCGATGACGTCAAACAGTATTTTGAAATCTAAAGAGAAGCCGATATGAAGGAGCCGCGGATAAGAGTCGGACTGATAACACGGGGACGACCGGAGATTTCTGATAGCGGAGACCACCACATCGTCTCCAACCTTCTCATAGGCGAGGGCTTCCATTGGGAAAAGACTATACCTGTCAAGGTAAAGGGGGATATCGAACTGTTGGATTCGCCGCAAGGAAACATCCATTGCATCAATAGTATCGGCATAGAGGACTATCTCGCCGCCGTAATCGGAAGCGAGATGAATTCCGCGGCTCCGACCGCTCTGAGGCAGGCACATGCCGTCATCTCACGCAGCTGGGCGTTGCTCCGTCTGAACAGACCGGTATGCGAAGCGCCACACTTCGCCCCGGACGGCAACCGGTACATCAGCTGGGAGGAGGCCGAGGGGCACACAGGATTCGATGTCTGCAGCGACGATCACTGCCAGAGGTATCAGGGATTCAATGAGAACTCCGAACAATTATGCCGCGGAATGGTACTGACAACTCCCGACGGCCGCGTGGTCGACACCCGGTTCTCAAAATGTTGCGGAGGGCGCACCGAAGTGTTCGGCAGTTGCTGGGCCGAGGACGACCATGACTATCTGAAATCGTTCGACGATCCCTGGTGCGACCTGACGGATATGACGCCCGACGAACGCCACCGATTCTTAGGCGCTTGTCTGAAAGATTATGACAATGATGACAACTATCTGACATGGCAAGAACATGTCGACGCAGCACAACTAAGTGAACGGATACGGACGCGCTACGGTGTCGACCTCGGCTCGGTCCGGAATCTCAGACCTGTGCGGTGGGGTGAATCAGGACGTATAACTGAATTGGAAATCGAGGGGGAGCATGGAAATATTGTCGTCGGCAAGACTCTGGCCATACGCAGACTTCTGTCGGCAGGCTGCCTCAGGAGCTCATGGTTCGAAATTGGCAGGAGCGAGGGGGGATTCAGCCTGTCGGGCCGTGGCTGGGGACACGGCGTCGGACTTTGTCAGATAGGGGCCGCACGTATGGCATGGGAAGGTGCCGATTTCCGCGAGATATTGAAACATTACTATCCCAACACTGCAATCACACTGATGTATGAGTGAACAGAAAGCAATCCGCAAAAGGTCTCCATGGGCATGGATTCCGACCCTGTATATAGCCGAAGGTCTACCCTACTTTGCCGTCAATACACTCACGGTATTGATGTACACCAATATGGGAGTTGAACTTGCCGATATGGCTTTCTATACCGGTTGGCTCTACCTGCCCTGGGTCATCAAACCATTCTGGAGTCCGTTCGTCGACCTGTTCAAGACCAAACGGATGTGGACCATCGCGATGCAGCTGCTGATTGCCGTCACGATGGCCGGAGTTGCTTTTTTCCTGCCTACCTCCGGTTTCTTCGCCTGGACGTTGGTTTTCTTCTGGCTCATGGCATTCTTCTCGGCCACTCACGACATAGCGGCCGACGGTTACTATATGCTCGAACTCGACAGTCACGACCAGGCGGCCTATGTCGGCGTGAGATCAACATTCTACCGCATAGCGAGCGTCACAGGCCAGGGAGGCCTCGTGATGTTAGCGGGCAAACTGGAGGAGAGTTGCGAGCGTATCCCGACGGCCTGGAGCATTGTGTTCACAGTGCTGTCCGTTTTCTTCTTTGCCGTCTTTGCCTACCATCTGTTCATGATGCCGCGTTCCAAGCGCGACAAACCTGTGCCGGGCGTCACGGTACGCACAATCCTGCGCGACTTCGGCATGACATTCGTCACCTTCTTCCGCAAGCCGCACATATGGTCGGCATTGGCCTTTATGCTGCTCTACCGCCTCCCCGAGGCGATGTGTATCAAACTTGTCCAACCCTTCCTCAAGGCTCCGCGTGCCGAGGGCGGTCTTGAACTCTCGACCTCGGCCATAGGATTTGTCAACGGTACAGTCGGAGTCGTCACACTCCTGGCGGGCGGCATACTCGGCGGTCTGGCCATTGCTCGCGGCGGATTGAGAAAATGGTTGTGGCCGATGGCTCTGAGCCTTACGTTGCCCTGCATATTCTACTGCGGACTGGCAATGTTCCAACCGGACAATTTCGCTCTGATATGTACGGCAATCGGCATAGAGCAGTTCGGCTATGGATTCGGATTTACGGCCTTCATGCTTTATCTGATATATTTCAGCCAGGGCGAGAGCCAGACCTCGCACTATGCGTTCTGCACCGCCTTCATGGCGTTGGGCATGATGTTGCCGGGCATGGCCGCCGGATGGCTGCATGATGTCTTTATGGAATACAACCTCTTCGGTGCCGACGGCCCCCAGGGCTATGTCAACTTCTTCTGGTTTGTAATGTTGTGTTGCGTAGCCACATTCGCCGTCTGCATGAACGTAAAGATTGATCCCGCTTTCGGTAAAAAGAAATGAAGCACTTGAGGAGTTACATATGGATTGTCGCAACATTCTGCCTGATATTGGCGGGATGCTCGACAACGCGTCACGTACCCGACGGCCAATACCTGCTCGATGAGGTCAAACTACGCGTCAACGATTCGACCGAGACTCTGTCCGAGCAGGAGATGATGACCTTCGTACGTCAGCGTCCCAACAACCGTATGCTGCACCTTACCCGGCTCCGGTTGGGCGTATACAACATGAGCGGTAATGATTCAACCAAGTGGTGGAACAAATGGATACGAAAACTTGGCGAGGCGCCGGTCATTTTCGACCGCGAGGCCATGGAGACTGACTCGCTACAGCTTTTGCGCGCGATGCAGAATGCAGGATTCATGGAGTCGAAAGTATCCATAGACTCGATGCCCGACAAGAAACATAAGAAAATCAGGCTCCGCTATCTGCTCGAGGCCAACAGACCGCACGTGATTGACACGATAATCTATCAGTTCCCCAACGACACCCTCAGGCGACTGGTGATGCGTGACTCCGCCAGATTCATCGTAAAGCCCGGTTCGCGTCTCGACAGAAGCGAGCTCGAGACCCAACGCGAATGGATCACCACACGACTGCGCAACCGCGGCTACTGGGCTTTCACCAAAGAGTTCATAACCTTCAACGCCGACACAACCGAGGGGTCGAAGAACGTGGAACTGACCATGACCGTCCACCCGCCATATCCCCAAGAAAGCAGTAAGTTCCAAATCGACACCCATGCCGAATATGTTGTGCGCAACATTACGGTCGTCACCGACTATGACGGCATAAAGGACGCGGACCTACGCGACCTGGCCGACCAGGACACGGTCCGTTACAAGGATCTGGAGATACTGTACGGCGAGAAACAATATCTGCGTCCTTCGGTGCTGTATGAGAACTGCTTCATCCGTCAGGGCCAGAAATTCCGTCAGCGTGACGTCGACAACACATACTCCGCTTTAGGCCGTCTGTCGATACTGAAATTCGTGCAGGTGCGGATGGTACCCGCTGGAAAAATCGGTGACCTGGGCCTTGTGGACGCCTACATACTCCTGACACCCGCCAAGTCCCAGTCGATTTCGCTCGAGGTCGAAGGAACCAACTCCGAGGGTGACCTGGGCGTGGCAGTCGGCATAAACTATACCCACCGCAACGCGGGCAAGGGATCTGAGACCCTGAATTTCAAAGTGCGCGGAGCCTATCAAGCGCTCAACGGCCATCTGGACGGCTTCATCCACAACCGCTATATGGAGTACGGTCTGGAGGGGTCGTTGACGTTTCCGAAATTCAAGGCGCCTTTCCTGCGCGAGAGCTTCAAACGAAAAATAAAAGCATCGACTGAATTACATCTCTCCATGAACTATCAGGAGAGACCCGAATACACCCGGATCATCTCGACGGCGGGTTGGAGCTACAAATGGAGCGAACACTCGTCACGCTACCGCTACACGCTGACCCCTATAGACATCAACTACGTCTATCTGCCCAAGAGCACCTACAATTTCCTCGACCAGATAGCACCGGACAACCCGTTGTTGCGTTACAGCTACGAAGACCACTTCATAATGCGACTCGGCTTCAACTTCTATTACACCAACAAGCGCAAGCCGTCGCCGTTCAGGTTGCGGCGCCAGAAGGATATTGTCACCGTGCGTGCCCAGGCCGAGACAGCTGGCAACCTGCTGTTCGGCATAAGCCGTGCGGTCAATCCCCACCGGGATTTCCACACAAATCCCTACAAGGTTTTCGGCATCAACTTCTCGCAATATGTCCGTTTCGACGGTGATTTCTCATATCTGAGGGTCTTCGACCGACGCAACGCCCTGGCTTGTTACGTCGGTCTCGGAGTCGGTGTTCCGTACGGCAACAGCGGCATACTGCCATTCGAAAAGCGTTTCTACGGCGGCGGTGCCAACGGCGTGCGCGGATGGGATGTCCGGACCCTGGGACCAGGGCGTTTCCCCGGCACCAATTCCGTAAGCGACTTCATATACCAATGCGGTGACATAAGGCTAAACCTTAGCATCGAATACCGCGCAAAATTGTTCTGGGTAGTGGAGGGCGGCCTGTTCATAGATGCCGGAAACATCTGGACCATCCGCAACTATCCGACGCAACCGTACGGTATGTTCAAGTTCAACTCATTCTACAAGGAACTGGCCGCGGCCTACGGTGCCGGCATACGTATGGACTTCACATACTTTCTGGTGCGCTTCGACCTCGGCATGAAAGCCCACAATCCGGCTATCGGCGAGGAACCCTGGCCGCTGACCCACCCACGCTGGGGGCGCGACCATTCGTTCCACTTCTCGATTGGATACCCGTTCTGATTGCCGCATCTTCTCAACCTCAAACACCTACTGAATCTACAACACCTTAAATACAAAACCGAGTTATGAAGAAACTTGTAATCTTCGACCTTGACGGCACACTGCTCAACACGATAGCCGACTTAGGGAACGCCTGCAATTACGCCTTGAAGCAGGCCGGACTGACGGAGCATCCTCTTTCGTCATACAATTATATGGTCGGCAATGGCGTGCGCAAACTGATGGAACGTGCCGCACCCGACGCCTCGACCGAGGAAATCGACGCACTGCTTGCGGACTTCCGGGTGTACTACGATGACCATTGTACGGACTGTACCGTACCCTATCCGGGCATTCCCGACCTGCTGAACCGGTTGACACAGATGGGTGTGCGGTTGGCGGTGGCTTCGAACAAGTATCAGGGAGCCGTTGACAAAATCATAACCCACTTCTTCCCGCACATCAAATTTGAGGTGATACGCGGCGAACAGAGTGGGTTCCCCCGCAAGCCGGACCCGTCGATCATCTTCGCGGTTCTTGGCGAGGCTCCGACGCCGAAGGCCGATGTGGTGATGGTGGGCGATTCAGCCGTCGACATGGAGACCGCACGTCGCGCCTGCGTGGAGTCGGTCGGGGTGACATGGGGCTTCCGGCCTGTGTCAGAACTGCGTTCGGCCTATGCCGACAACATCGTATCGGATCCTTCTGAAATCATCGACATCATCGAATGACGGACGGCAGGCAGGGGTCTTAAAAAATTATGTTTTTAAACATATGAGTATTTTGGCCAAATTTGTTTGCCGTCTAAATATTATTTTGTAAGTTTGCATCGAGTTCAGGTCACAAGACCGGGACCCCAACCACGAAACACACCTAAATCTAAACTGAATAACATGAACATCAATGAGATTCTGGCCAACCTTGAGGCCAAGCATCCCGGAGAGAAGGAATTTCTCCAGGCTGTCAAAGAAGTTCTCCTCTGCGTAGAGGACGTCTACAACCAGCACCCCGAATTCGAGAAAGCCCGCATCATCGAGCGTATGGTCGAGCCCGACCGCATCTTCACATTCCGTGTGACCTGGGTTGACGACAAGGGTGAAGTTCAGAACAACATCGGCTACCGCGTGCAGTTCAACAACGCCATCGGCCCCTACAAGGGCGGTATCCGTTTCCACGCATCCGTTACACTCTCAGTGCTCAAGTTCCTCGGCTTCGAACAGACTTTCAAGAACGCCCTCACCACACTTCCGATGGGTGGTGCCAAAGGTGGTTCAGACTTCAGCCCGCGTGGCAAGAGCGATGCTGAGATCATGCGTTTCTGCCAGGCATTCGTGCTTGAGTTGTGGCGCAACCTTGGTCCCGACCGCGACGTTCCCGCAGGCGATATCGGCGTAGGTGGCCGTGAGGTAGGCTATATGTACGGTATGTACAAGAAACTCGCACGCGAGAACACAGGTACATTCACAGGCAAGGGACTCTCGTTCGGCGGTAGCCGCATCCGTCCCGAGGCTACAGGTTTCGGCGCTCTCTACTTCGTGGAGCAGATGCTCAAAGACCTCAACCAGGATATCAAGGGCAAGACCATCGCAATCTCCGGCTTCGGCAACGTGGCTTGGGGCGCTGCCACCAAGGCTACTGAACTCGGCGGTAAGGTTGTGACAATCTCCGGTCCCGACGGTTATATCTACGATCCCGCAGGTCTCGACGCTGAAAAGATCGAATACATGCTCGAACTCCGCGCCAGCGGCAACGACGTCGTTGCTCCCTACGCCGACAAGTTCCCCGGCTCTCAGTTCTTCGCAGGCAAGAAGCCTTGGGAACAGAAAGTCGACATCGCTCTCCCCTGCGCAACTCAGAACGAGCTCGGCGAAGCTGACGCAAAACAGCTCATCGCCAACAATGTTCTCCTCGTGGCCGAGGTTTCCAACATGGGTTGTACAGCCGAAGCTATCGACGCTTTCATCTCGAACAAGACTCCGTACGCTCCCGGCAAGGCCGTGAACGCCGGTGGTGTGGCCGTTTCAGGTCTTGAGATGACTCAGGATGCAGAACACCTGCAGTGGTCTTCCAAGAAGGTTGACGACATGCTCCACGAGATCATGTTCAACATCCACGAGGCTTGCGTAGAGCATGGCCGCGAGGAAGGCTACATCAACTACATGAAGGGCGCGAACATCGCCGGCTTCCTCAAGGTGGCTGACGCCATGATGGCCCAGGGCGTGATTTAATCGACAATTACCCCTCTCAATAAATTCAGCGGACGGCATCTTCGGATACCGTCCGCCTGTTTTTATAACATCAGGAGATATACAACGTATAGACCGGTGAAAATTCCACTGACATCCATTATATTTTTTTACACCCAAATTTTACCGAAAGCGATTTTATGCTTAACTTTGCATCATGACAAGGAAATCTATGGAAGCTAAACGCACAGTAGTGGGCGCAGTGCTTTTCACTTTAGCCCTGATGGCTGCCCTGTTCAGCATCATTATGATGAAGGAGCTGCTCGGTCCGCGATGGATTTTATTGCTCCTCACTCTTGTTGTAACCGTCCCGCTGGCGTTGCCGCTACGCAGATTCTGGAGGTGGTTGACACAAAGGGATTCGATTGCTGTCAACCTGCTATGTCATATCATAATAGTCTACCCGTTGCTGTTGTGCACGGCCTTGATAGTCAATATGGCTTGCGCAGAGAATCATGGTGAGAAAATCCGCGTCAAGACTACAAGGCTCTACACGGAGACCCGCTATCACACCAAACGCGTCAGCCGCAAGGTCTATACGCGCGGCGCACCCTACACAGTCTTCTGCATCGAGATTGAGATGCCCGACGGCAGTCACCGCAATTTCGATATCAAAAAGAAGAAATATGACTCCATCGACGTCGGCGACACAGTGGCGATACCCGTGCGTTCCGGTGCATTATGGCTCGATGTGCTCGACCCGTACGCCTTGGAGTATACCAAGAAAGCCAAGAAACGGAAACGCAACTACCGCCCTCACTTTCGCAGACAATAACAACACAATCCAAGATAACACAATCTAAATTTATGAAACTTAATTTCAAGGTAATCGCAATTTCAGTTGCCCTCATGACTTCTGTGCCCACATTCGCACAGTTCAATCTCAAGAAAGCCGTGAGCGGCGCCTCAAAAGCCGTACAGGCATTCACACTGACCGACGAGCAGATGGCGGCTTACGTCAAGGAATCTGTCGACTGGATGGACAAGAACAATCCGGTGCTGCCCGAGGACAACGAGTACACCAAGCGCCTGCGCAAGCTGACAGCCGGCATAACCGACGCCGATGGAATTCCTTTGAATTTCAAAGTGTACAATGTCATTGACGTCAACGCCTTCGCGTGTCCGGACGGCAGCGTACGCGTTTTCGCGGCCCTGATGGACCTCATGAACGATGACGAACTGATGGGTGTGATCGGACACGAGATCGGACACGTCCTCAAGCACCACTCAAAGAAGGCGTTCAAGACCCAACTGCTGACAGGTGCCATGAAGGATGCAGTGGCCTCATCAGGCGGCGTAGCGGCAGCTCTGACCGAATCACAGCTCGGCTCGTTAGGTGAATCTCTCATCAACGCTAAGTATTCGCAGAAACAGGAATCAGAAGCTGACGACTGCGGGTATGATTTTCTGGTGAAGAACGGACGCAATCCTTGGGGAATGGTGATGTCGTTCGAGAAGCTTAACTCGCTCGAGGGTGGCACACAGAAAGCAAGCGCCGTGCAGAAGATGTTCTCATCACACCCCGAGACCACAAAGCGCATCGAGAAGATGACCAAGCGCTGCGAAAAAGACGGCTACAAACGCCCCGAGTAATGGGTGGTTAGAGTTGGGAGTTGAAAGTTGAGGGTTTAGGGCGTTAAAAAAGCCCCCGCCACGGATGGCGGGGGCTGTTTCTATATAGAGGTCACAGTAGAAAGCTTACTGTTTGAAGATTACGATACGGTTCCAGTCGTTGTGCGAGGGATATTCCTGTACGTCTGAACCAAATGCCTTGGTTTCGAGACGGCTGGGATCGATACCGTAAGTGTTGACAAGTTCATCCTTGACAGCCTGGGCACGACGCTCAGAGAGCTGCATGTTGTAATCTGATGTACCGGTATCCTTGTCGGCGTAACCGGCGATGACAATCTTCTCGTTGGGGTTGGCCTTAAGCCATTCAGCCATTGAGTAGACATTGACTTCCTCAGTAGGCAGGATCTTGTCGGAGTTGATAGTGAAGCGGACAGTCGCCATAAGCGGTGCGTTGACGCAGTCCTTAGTTACTGTTTCGGGGCAGGGAAGCTGAGACTGGAGGCTATTGACTGTCTCACCGCAAGCGAGGAGCTGTGCGCGGAGGTCGTTGACCTGACCGTTGAGAGCTGCAATCTGTGATACATAACCACATTCATTGAACTTGTTCCAACCACGGCCACCGATGTTGAAGTTGAAACCGCCGGTAGCGCTTACAAGTGACTCGATTGAGTTGCCTGTTGCGGTGCTGTTCCAGTTGTCAGCATAGAATGTTGCGCGTGCTTCAGCGAAGAAGTCAACATACTTGCTGAGACGGAAGCGGAACTGCAGACCTGCGGTTACAGGGAGAGTCCACTGTACGCTTTTCTTCTTGGTGTATGAATACTCTTTGAGGATGTTCTGGCCGCCGGGTTTCTCGCCGAGACCGTTCTTGAAGTCGAAGTTGGCATCACCGCCGAAACCTACGAACGGAATGATTGAGAATACACGGTTAGGATTTACACCACCGAATGAGTTGAACATATCCCACATAAGTTCGGCAGTCAGGCTGACGTGTTTCGAACGAGACCAGCTGTATGCGCCGTCAGAACCGGGAGCTGCATAATCCCAATGGAGAGCGCCACCCATAGCCTTGATGCGGAATCCCAGATAGGGAGAGAACCAACGGCCGAAACCGACACTGTATGTAGCGGTCCATTTCTTACCGTCTACGGTCTTGCCGTGAGTCTTTTCGACGAGGGGCTGATTGGCACCTGCGCCAATTTCGATGAACCAGTTGTTGCGCCAATTCGAGAAGTAGTGATCTGAATTGTCACAAGTGAACTCTGTGACTGTGACTGCATCGTCAACAAACACGTCCTGAGCCTTAGCCACATTACCGGCTGCGAGTGTGCCTGCACAGAGAGCAATCGCGTAGTAAAGATTTCGTGTTTTCATACTGTGTGTTTTTTTAAGAATAGAATTTAGTTAAATTTCAAACCTTACGAACGATTTAATTATATTCTTTCGAGATTTACTACTTAAACGTTAATAGATTTTAAAAGGTTCGAAAGAAACAGGAAAAAAAGTTGAAGAAATTTAATATCGCCACTGAATTCCAAAGACCCTAAAGGCTTTAACGTCCCTAAGGTCGCTAAAGTCTTTAGGGTCCTTAAAGTCCTTAAAGTCTTTAGAGTCCTTAAAGTCTTTAGAGTCCTTAAAGTCTTTAGAGTCCTTAGGGTCCTTAAGGCGGAACAAAAAAAAGGAGACCTGACGGTCTCCTTTTCCTATTGCGGTTGGATCTAAATCTTACTGCTTGAAGATTACGATACGGTTCCAGTCGTTGTGTGAAGGATATTCCTGCTCGTCTGAACCGAATGCCTTTGTAGTGAGGCGGCTGGGGTCGATGCCGTAAGTGTTAACGAGGACGTCCTTAACTGCATCTGCACGACGCTCAGAAAGCTTCATGTTGTAGTCAGATGTACCGGTATCCTTGTCAGCGTAACCAGCGATGATGATGCTCTCGTTGGGGTTAGCCTTGAGCCACTCAGCCATAGAGTAGATGTTGACTTCCTCTGTGGGGAGGATCTTCGAGCTGTTGATGGTGAAGCGTACAGTTGCCATGAGAGGAGCGTTTGTACAGTCTTTCTGAACAACCTCGGGGCAGGGGAGCTGAGATGAGAGGTCTGCTACCTTCTGACCGCAAGCGAGGAGCTGTGCGCGGAGGTCGTTGACCTGACCGTTGAGGGCTGCGATCTGAGAGATGTAGCCACACTCGTTGAACTTGTTCCAGCTGCGACCGCCGATGTTGAAGTTGAAACCACCCATTGCCTGAACGAGAGCGTCAACAGATGAACCGGTTGCGTTGTTGTTCCAGTTGTCTCCGTAGAAGACTGCGCGAGCCTCAGCGAAGAAGTCTACATACTTGCAGAGACGGAAACGGAACTGCAGACCTGCACTTACAGGGAGAGTCCACTGTACAGCCTTGTAACCGCTGCCGTTTGCCCAGTGGTATTCAAGGATGTTGCTTGCGCAGGGCTCGTTGCCGTTGCGATCGTGGAAATCCCAGTTAGCGTCGCCACCGAGACCGAAGAACGGGATAATCGAGAACACACGGTTAGCGTTTACGCCGCCGAGTGAGTTGAACATATCCCACATGAGTTCTGCAGAAACGCCTGCGTGCTTGCTGTGTGACCAGCCGAGGTCGTTCTGATACTCGTACGGTGTGTTGGGAGTATCCCAGTGCAGGGAGCCGTAGTTACCTTTGATACGGAAACCGAAGTAAGGAGAGAACCAACGACCGAAACCGATGCTGTAAGTTGCTGTCCACTTCTTGCCTTCAAGAGTGTGCATTGTCTGACCCGGAGCAACGCAGCCTTTCTCAACGATGGGCTGGTTGCCACCGGCGCTGATTTCGATGAACCAGTTGTCACGCCAGTTCGAGAAGTAGTGGTCGGTGTTGTCACAAGTGAACTCAGTCACTGTTGCAGCATCGTCCACGAACACATCCTGTGCGTTTGCTACGTTTGCGCATGCAAACGAACCAGCACAGAGAGCCATTACGTAGTAAAGATTCTTAGCTTTCATACTGTAATTGTTTAAGAATAGAATTTGTTGTCTTGCCAATATAACGTTAAAAACGCTTAATTTGTTTTAAAAAGCTTTAAGATTTCGACAAATCGGGGGCGTTTCTAAGGTTTACACTGTTAGTGCAGCTTAATTTTGGGTTATATTCCAGTTATACTGCAAAGTCTTCTTAAAGTATAATAAGCCTTCTTAGAAAACTTTTGCAAAATTACATAAATATTTTAAAACGCAAACAAATCTGCACTTTTTTTTTGATTTGTGCAGTGATTTTTTTCTCCTCTGTGATGTTTTTTGCCCTAAAAGGGGCGAAAAATGCGGATTTTTTAGTAATTTCGCCTGATAAACTGAATTGTCTCACGGGCGCATAGCCGGAGTCCGGAAAAGTCAGCATGAAACTGTGGAAGAAATACAAGATAACGGTCGAGGACGAATCCCATCTGACCGAGGTGGCATCCGGTCGCTTCTCGCGGCCTGCCCTCTGGGGAATCTGCCTCCTCTTCCTTATTATATGTATGGTCATTTCCGGGGTCATCATAGCCGTCACTCCGATACGCACGCTGTTGCCGGGATACCTCAAGGAGACACAGCGGTCCGCCACCGAGGAGTCGCTGATGCGGCTCGACTCGCTCACCCAGGCATATGAAGTGAACCGGTCGTTCATCAACAATTTCTTCCGGGTCACCGACATTGACCGTATGCCCTCCGACTCCGCCTCGCTGACGCCGACTTCGCGCGAGCTGACTTCCGACTCGCTGATGACCGCCACCAACCAAGAGCAAAGGTTCGTGAATCAGATGGAGGAACGCGAACGGTTCAACATCTCGGTGCTCGCGCCGCTTGCCGCCGACGGTGTGACTTTCTCGCCCGTCACGCCCTCAGGCGTGTTTACGGCCTCAAGCAAGGAATCGCAGGAAGCCGAAATCATCATGGTCGCCGATGAGAATGTCCAATGTTCGGCCGACGGCGCAGTGATAGCCGTATACCATCTGGGACATGGACAAGGATACTACATCGCCGTGCAGCACAACCGGGGGTTTGTGACAACTTACTCAGGAGTCGGCACTCCGTTGGTCGGAGTCGGCGACAACGTAAACGCGGGACAGATCATAGCGCTCGCTCCGGAGCCGGACGCCAAGGGACGACGCAGCATTACGGTGCGCATGTGGCACAACGGAACAGCTCTGACACCTTATGAATATATAGGGCAAAACAGCTGAGGTGATTGACAGGGGAATAAAAAATTATGAAAGAGATAACAATACTTGGAAGTACCGGCAGCATCGGCACCCAGACACTTGATATAATCAGGGAATACCCTGACCGGTTCGGCGTGGCCGGACTCGCAGCCCGACGCAATTGGGAACTGCTGGCCAAGCAGGCCCTTGAATTCCGGCCCCATCGTGTGGTAATAGCCGACAAAAGTCTGCACGGCAAGCTCAGCGAGGCTTTGGCCGGCACAGATATAGAAGTCGAAGCCGGCGACGAGGCTGTTGCCGCTCTCGCGGCCATGCCCGCAGGCGACACCGTTGTCACCGCCATGGTCGGTTACAGCGGGCTCGTACCCACCATCCACGCCATCGGTGCGGGCAAGCGGATTGCTTTAGCCAACAAGGAAACCCTTGTGGTGGCCGGTGAACTTATAACCGGACTTCTGCGTAAATCGCAGTCGGTCATCGTGCCGGTCGACAGCGAACACTCCGCCATATACCAGTGCCTGGTCGGCGAAGACCGTTCGAAACTCCGGAACATCATACTGACGGCCAGCGGCGGTCCGTTCAGGACACTTTCGGCTGAACAGCTCGAAAATGTGACTGTAGCCGATGCCCTCCACCACCCCAACTGGGATATGGGCGCCAAGGTGACAATCGACTCGGCGTCGATGATGAACAAAGGCTTTGAGATGATCGAAGCCCGCTGGCTTTTTGACTGCCCACCTGACAAAATTCAGATATTGGTGCATCCCCAGTCGGTAATCCACTCGATGGTGGAATACTGCGACGGCTCAATCAAGGCCCAGCTCGGCGTGCCCGACATGCACCTGCCCATCCGCTACGCCCTCGGCTACCCGGAACGTCTGGAAACCAACGCCGCTCCCCTCTCGTTCGCCGAATACAACACCTTGACTTTCGAGCAGCCTGACGTGACCAAATTCCCGTTGCTCCGCATGGCCTTCGAGGCAATCGCGGCAGGCGGCAACATGCCCTGCGCACTGAATGCGGCCAACGAAGTCGCTGTCGCGGCTTTCCTGAAAGGAGAAATCCGCTTCACCGACATGCCTCGACTGGTCGAAAAGACTCTTGAGCGCACCGAATATACAGAAGAGGTGACACTCGACCACCTCATCAACACGCATGCGCGTGCTACAAAAACAGCATTAGAAATTAAATAATATTCAACATTACCTGATTTGGATACATTTCTCATAAAAGCGGTACAGCTTATACTGGCATTTGCCATTTTAGTGATAATACATGAATTCGGACACTTCCTGTTCGCCCGGATTTTCGGTGTCCGGGTTGAAAAATTCTACATCTTTTTCGACCCCTGGACAGAAATAGCCAAATGGAAGCCCAAGCGTTACTACGGCTTCTTCGGCAAGAAGAAACAGTTCAAGAACGCACCGGCGGAAGAAGAGACGGCAGAGGCCGATAAACTTGAGGTGGCAGCCGAAGAGGTCAAGCCGGCCAACGAGGTCAAGTCGGCCAACGAAGACAAGAAGGCCAAGAAGACCAAGAAACACTCCTTCTGGGGCGAGACCGAGTACGGCATAGGCTGGTTGCCGCTCGGCGGCTACTGCAAGATAGCCGGTATGATTGACGAGTCGATGGATACCGAACAGATGAAGAAGCCGGCCCAGGAATGGGAGTTCCGCTCGAAACCGGCTTGGCAGCGGCTGCTGGTCATGATAGCCGGAGTCCTCTTCAACTTCCTGTTGGCAATCATCATCTACGCCGGCATAGTCTATGTCACCGGTGAGAAATATGTGCCTTACAAGGAGGCCAAGATGGGCATGGAGTACTCGGGCGAGGCACGCAAGATTGGTTTCCGGAACGGAGACATTCCCCTGCTTGCCGACGGCAAGGAACTGGAGAATCCGAACGAGGCCCGCATGGAGATGATCCAGGCCAAGAAGGTCACGGTGCTCCGCAACGGCGAGAAGGTCGACATAAGCATCCCCGAGGAATTCATCTTCGCGCTCGACCGTGAGGCAAAGAGCGACACAGCCACCATCAACTTCATGGCCTACCGTTTCCCGACCCGCATCACTCAGGTGATGCCCGGCGAAGGCGCGGCCAAAGGAGGCATTGAGGTCGGCGACGAGATTCTCGCCATCGACTCCACGGCCACACCGGCTCTGACCGACTTCCTGCGCACCTTGGAAGGTCACAACAACCAGACTGTCGCACTCACCGTGGCACGTCCCACCAAGAACGCCAAAGGCGAGACCGTTAAGGTTGACACCTTAATAAAGAAGGTGGCGTTATCGGACGCATCCAAGATGGGCGTAGGCCTCGAGATCAACCCGGCGGCATTCTATAAATCAGAAGATATACGTTACGGTCTGTTCGAATCGATACCGCGTGGCATACAGATGGGCACCGACCGCCTGGTGAGCTACGCCAAGTCGATGAAGATGGTATTCACCAAAGAGGGCGCCAACTCGATCGGCGGCTTCGGAACCATCGGTTCGATATTCCCCGAGAAATGGGACTGGATAGCCTTTTGGAACATCGCGGCATTCCTGTCGGTGGCGTTGGCCTTCATGAATATTCTGCCTATACCGGCACTTGATGGCGGCCACGTCATGTTCCTGCTCTACGAGGTTATTTTCCGCCGCAAGCCGAGCGAAAAATTCATGGAATACGCCCAGATGGTTGGTATGGGCCTGCTCATCCTGCTGTTGCTCTATGCCAACGGAATGGACATAATAAGACTTTTCAAATAGCACTCACTGATGAAGAACAAGATATACACGCCGTCGACCGGCGGCGAGAAAGGCGTCATCCGGCTCCGTGCCGGCAAGGAGGAATCACTGCTGAGATACCACCCCTGGGTCTTCTCAGGGGCGATAGCCACACTGCCACCGGACCTGGAGGAAGGCGATCTGGTCAGCGTCACAGACAACTCGGGCAAAACACTCGGGGTCGGTCACTACCAGATCGGCAGTATCGCCGTGCGCATTCTTGAATTCGGCACTGACCGGTTGCCCGAGGATTTCTATTACAAGCGTCTGCTCAGCGCATACCGTCTCCGCGAATCTTTAGGACTTCTGCGCGATGACAATGACTGCTTCCGGCTCGTCCACGGCGAGGGAGATTTTCTGCCCGGACTGATAGTCGACATCTACGGCGACACAGCCGTGATGCAGGCACACTCGCCCGGCATGCACTTCGCCCGCAGGACAATCGCGGAGGCACTCACCCGACTGCCCGATGCACGCGTACGCAACGTGTACTACAAGAGCGAGACCACACTCCCCTACAAAGCCGGTCTCGACCCCGAGAACGAATATCTTGTCGGCAGTTACGACGGCAACATCGCCACCGAGAACGGCCTGCAGTTCAACATCGACTGGCTGAAGGGTCAGAAGACAGGATTCTTTGTCGACCAGCGTGAGAACCGCCGACTGCTCGAATCATTCGCCAACGGACGCAAGGTGCTCAACATGTTCTGCTACACCGGAGGCTTCTCGGTGTATGCAATGCGAGGTGGCGCCCAATGTGTAGATTCGGTTGACTCTTCGGCTAAAGCGGTAGCGCTGACCGATGCGAATATCGAGCTTAACTTCCCGGGAGATCCGCGCCATCACACATACGCCGAGGACGCATTCAAGTTTCTCGCCGATATGGAGAAGGATAAGTATGACCTCATCATACTCGACCCGCCGGCGTTCGCCAAACACCGCGGTGCCATCAAGAACGGTCTGGTGGGATACCGCAAACTGAATGCCAAGGCGTTCGAGAAAATCAAGCCGGGGGGCATACTGTTCACGTTCAGTTGCTCGCAGGCCATCACCCGCGACATGTTCCGTATGGCGGTGTTCACAGCCGCCGCCAAATCCGGCCGCAAGGTGCGGATACTTCACCAGCTGTCGCAACCCGCCGACCACCCGATCGACATAGCCCACCCCGAAGGCGAATACCTGAAGGGCCTTGTGCTGGAAGTCGAGTAGAGTTGAGAGTTGACATCTTGTCAATTTGACATCTTGACAATTTGACAAATCAAATTTGAATATACAACTAATCAGAATTAGATATGAAGAAAATCATTCCGACCTTGATTCTTGGCACTGTCGCCGGCCTCCAGGCCAACGCAGTCGTTGATAAGAATTTCAACTACCATGTAGACCGCTTTGCAGACATCGAGGTGCTCCGCTACGAAGTACCCGAATTCGACCGTCTCACTCCCCAGCAGCGCACCATGGTGTACTATCTGTCGCAGGCCGCACAGATGGGCCGCGACATCATCTGGGACCAGAATGGCAAGTACAATCTCCAGATCCGCCAGCTGCTCGAGAAAATATACCAGAAGTATAACGGCGACCGCAATTCAGCCGATTTCAAAGCCTTCGAGAAGTATCTGAAGCAGGTATGGTTCGGCAACGGTATCCATCACCACTATTCGACCGACAAGTTCAAGCCTGAATTCTCCAAGGAATTCTTCCTCGCTCAGGTTGACGCCCTGCGTCCCTGCTGTCTGCCCCTGCAGCCCGGTCAGACTGCCGACCAGATGAAGGAGACTCTGACCGAAGTTATCTTCAACCCCGCCGTAATGGCCAAACGCGTAAACCAGGACGGTACGCAGGACGTGGTCGCCACCTCAGCCTGTAACCTGTACGGCGAGGGCGTGACCCAGGCCGAGGTCGAGGCTTTCTACGACAAGATGAAGGACCCCAACGATGCGACCCCGATATCCTATGGCCTCAACGCCAAGGTTGTCAAGGACGAGAACGGCAACCTCAAGGAGGAAGTGTACTGCCTGAACGGACTCTACGGTCCGGCCATCTCGCAAATTGTCTACTGGCTGGACAAGGCAAAGAGCGTAGCCGAGAACGATGCTCAGAAGGCGTACATCACCGCCCTGATTGACTTCTATATCACCGGTGACCTCCGCACGTTCGACGAATACTCGATCCTCTGGACCGAGGACACCAAATCGGATGTAGACTTCGTCAATGGCTTTATCGAAAGCTACGGTGACCCCTTGGGCATGACCGGAAGCTGGGAATCATATGTGAATTTCAAGAACGCCAAGTCGTCCAACCGCACCGAGACCATCTCAAGCAACGCACAGTGGTTCGAGGACAACTCGCCTGTCGACAAACGCTTCAAGAAAGCCAATGTCAAGGGTGTGTCGGCCAAGGTAATCAACGCCGCGATGCTCGCTGGCGACGCTTTCCCCTCGACAGCCATCGGCATCAACCTGCCCAACTCTAACTGGATCCGTGCGGCTCACGGTTCGAAATCGGTAACCATCGAAAACATCACGGAGGCTTACGACATGGCGAGCCACGGCAATGGTTTTAACGCAGAGTTCGTCATCGACGAACCCACCTCGAAACTGATGGACGACTACCTCTACATCACCGACATGCTCCACACCGACCTCCACGAATGTCTCGGCCACGCTTCGGGACAGCTTCTGCCCGGTGTTGACGGCGACGCCCTGAAGGAGAACGGTTCGGCTCTCGAGGAGGCCCGCGCCGACCTGTTCGCCCTCTACTATCTGGCCGACCCCAAACTCCTGGAGCTCGGTATTCTTGACAACCCCAACGCATATCAGGCCGAGTATTATAAGTATATGCTCAACGGTCTGATGACACAGCTCAACCGCATCGAGCCGGGCGCAGAAATCGAGGAGGCTCACATGCGCAACCGCCAGCTCGTGGCCAAATGGGCCCTCGAGAACGGCAAGAAGAAGGGCAAAGGCGGCAAGGATGTCGTGCAGCTCGTCAAGAAGAACGGCAAGACCTACGTCCAGATCAACGACTATCCGGCCCTCCGCAACCTGTTCGGCACACTGCTCGCCGAAATCCAGCGCGTCAAGAGCGAAGGTGACTACAAGGGTGGAAACGCTTTGATTCAGAAATATGCTGTCAAAGTTGACCAGAAACTCCACAAGGAGGTACTCGACCGTTTCTCTAAACTTGACATACCTCCCTACCGCGGTTTCATCAATCCTGTCTACACCCCGGTCACCAACGACAAGGGTGAGATTGTAGATGTGACCATCTCCTACCCCGAGAACTATGCCGAGCAGATGCTCCGCCTCAGCCGTGACTACTCACCGCTGACAGGCCACAGCTGTGGCAGCGCTGCAGCCGGAGTGTGCTCGAAGTAAGAGACCGTTTTTACTGAACAAAACTTGAATGATGAAAGAGATCAAACATCTTTTCTTTACATACCGTAACGGCGCAGTGGCAGACACACTGCGCCGTTATGGTGACTGCCACAAGGTGATATTCGGCCTTCAGATTCCTCAGATAGCCGAAATAGCCCGTGGACTCGAACCTTCGGTAAAACTGGCTGACAGTCTCTGGGCAGACACGGAGGTACGCGAGTCACGCCTCTTGGCCACCTACCTTTACCCGGTTGACGCAATCACCGAAGAGAAAGCAATCGAACTGGCCCGCAGCTGCCGCACGCAGGAAGAAGCGGACATGCTCGTCTTCCGCCTCCTGAAACGCCTCCCCTACGCCCACACCCTCCTCAACCGCCTCGAAAACACCGATGGATGCAACCAGACAATCACTGCCCTCCAGGCGCATCTCGCTTGAAATACCCGGAGACATACCCGGATAAATCATTACCTACACAAATTTAAATATGATTAAAAAATTATTTTTAGCCACATTGCTGCTACCGGTCATACCGGCACAATCGATGATATGGCAGTACGGAGACTACGACAAAACCAATAAGGAATGTCGGCTCACCGGTTGGAAAGGCTCCCAGCCTTCGTCAGGCAAACTGACCATACCGTCTTCATGCACCGATGAATCAGGCGTGACCTACAGCATCGTCTCCATAGCCGACGGCGCCCTTGACAACCTCACAACCGTTACTGAGATCACAGTCCCTGCAACCATCCGCAACATTGGCAACTCAGGAAAAGGTATCGAGACTTACAATAACAACAAGACCTCGAATTTCCGGAACTGTCCGAAGCTTGCTAAGTTTAAGGTCGATGCGGCCAACGGCTACTATTCGGCATCGGCCGAAGGAATGCTTATGCTCAAGCAGGAAAAATCTCTTCTGAACGTTCCGGCACTTGTCACGACAGAATCCGGGACAATGCCCCTCTCAAAGAGCGATATTGTCCGCATCTGCGAATTTGCGTTCCAAGGAAACTCATCAGTAACTACACTTTCGCTCCCTGCCGACATACTTATAGATTACAACGGTGGATTCAACGATGCGATAAATCTTGCGACCTTCAAACTTCACGGATCCGGAACTCTGAAAATAGAGAATCAGATGCTCATCGATTACACCGAAGTTGTCTCGCTACCTCCCAAATCGACGATTTCCTCACTGACGCTTCCGGCTTCATGCACACGCGTCACACGAAACGCATTCCGTAATTGCAAGAACCTGAAAACTATCAATCTCAGCTCTGTACAAAACCTTATGAGCGGAGCATTCTCCGGCTCGGGGCTCACCGAAGTGTCGGTGCCTGCAACCGCCACACATATAGAGAAATCGACGTTTGAAGGATGCACATCGATCAAAACCATTCGCCTGAACGGGTCGGATATTAAGATCCCGCCATATTTTGCCACCGGGTGTTCGGCGCTCATATCGGTCATTGCAACCAATGCACCCATTGAAATCAGGGATGCCGCGTTCAAGGGTTGTTCAAAACTTGAGAATTTTCCCTTCTCGTCCTCGGCTCACCTTTACGATTCTGTTTTCTACGGTTGCGGATTCAAAGAGGTTGTATTTCCCTCTGGTCCGACATCGTCGTCTATGGCAGGCAGCTCAACTTTTGAGGCAAACCTCAATCTGACCAAGATTGACCTATCGGCCATGACCGGTACAATCGACGACCCATATTCAATCGGGGATTCATTCGCCGCGTACTGCCCGAAACTCAAGACCGTGGTCTTTCCTGAGTCCCTGAATTTCTGGTCCAACAACAACACACCGACACCTCCGGCCTTTGGTTATGCGAGTATAGTGGACAGAATCGTTTTACACAGCGTCCAGAATACCTCAGGCCGGGCTCAGTTCATTTATTCCACAACCCCCACCCAACAGCATTACAGACCGTCGGTATTTGTGGCCAACACGGCCACAGGTGGCTATCGTATCGCATTGGGTACACTCTTCGATGCCGGCAACGGTGCGTCTGTCAGCCCCCGGATATTCATTGACAACTATACCCCGCTTCCGGGATATGTGTGCACCAATGCCACCTATTATGTACCGGGGGCTTCCGCGTCGCAATATAATGAGGCCATTCAGGCAGGCTGTCCGGTAAGCGAGATGTTCGAATTGCGCTTTAACCTCTCAGGCGGCAAGCTGCGGGTTGATATAGATCAGAACAACCGTACGGAGGCCGTAGCTGAGATAGACGACTTCACCATACAGTTTGGCAACGACACTCCCCGACACATCGGTAACGGGGGCTCGGTTACATCTTCACGGGATTCGTCATCTATTGACACAGTGCGCCTGACCTACACACTCGACGGTGTACAGATGCGCACCGACTACCCACCGACCGCATGGAACACAACCGGAGTTGAGACCATAGGCACAGACTCAGGTTTCAGTTCTGACGAGGCTGAATATTTCACTCCTGACGGAATCATACTTTCAAAGCCGACCAAAGGAATCAACATAATCCGCGACAAATCCGGCAACACGTCAAAAGTCTACATAAGGTAACTAAGCAAAACGGCATGATATTTGTTATATGGAAAGGGAGAGCCTACCGAGGCTTCTCCCTTTCTGTGCAAGTGGGCCCTCGGGCCGCATCTGCACCCATTCTGAGAGAATTATAAAAATCAACATATCATGACAAAAGGTAAAATTGGTGTAACTACGGAGAATATTTTTCCGGTTATCAAGAAGTTTCTGTACAGTGACCACGAGATTTTCCTGCGTGAGTTAGTGTCGAACGCCATCGACGCCACCCAGAAAATCCGCACTTTGGCCTCGTTCGGTGAGTTCAAGGGCGAGCTCGGCGAACTGAAAGTAAGTGTCAAGATTGACAAAGAAGCGGGCACTCTGACCGTTTCCGACCACGGTATCGGCATGGACGCCGATGACATCGAGAAGTATATCAACCAGATTGCATTCTCGGGCGCCGAGGAATTCCTCGAGAAGTACAAGGATACTGCCAATTCAATCATCGGACATTTCGGCCTCGGTTTCTATTCGGCATTCATGGTGTCGAAGAAGGTCGTTATCCGCTCTCTTTCATACAAGGAGGGCGCCAAGGCCGTGGAATGGACTTGCGACGGAAGTCCTGAATTTGAGATGCAGCCCACCGAGAAAGCCGAACGCGGTACGGACATCATTCTTTATATAGATGATGACAACAAGGAGTTTCTCGAACAGACCCGTATCGACGCGCTGCTGAAGAAGTACTGCCGCTTCCTGCCCGTGCCCGTGGTCAGCGGAAAGGTCCAGGAGTGGAAGGACGGTAAGTACGTAGACACTGACAAAGACAATGTGGTCAACGCCACCGAACCGCTGTGGACAAAGAAACCGACCGAGCTTACCGACAAGGATTATCTTGAGTTCTACCATGAACTGAAACCCGGTGAGGAAGATCCTTTGTTCTGGATTCACCTCAATGTCGACTACCCGTTCAATCTGACCGGTATCCTCTACTTCCCGAAAATCAAGACAGACATCGACATACGCAAGAACCGCATCCAGCTCTACTGCAACCAGGTGTTTGTCACCGACCAGGTGGAGGGCGTTGTGCCTGAGTTCATGATGCTCATGCAGGGCGTCATCGATTCGCCCGACATTCCGCTTAACGTAAGCCGAAGCTACCTGCAGGCCGACCAACAGGTCAAGAAAATCTCGAGCTACATCTCGAAGAAAGTGGCCGAGAAACTCGACAAGATGTTCAAGGAAGACCGCAAGGTGTTCGAGCAGAAGTGGAACGACATCGAGGTGTTCATCAAGTACGGTATGCTCACCGACGAGAAGTTCTACGAGTCAGCCAAGAAGTTCTTCCTGTTGCGCGATGTCAACGACAATTACTACACCCTCGAGGAATACCGTTCGCTTGTGGAGTCGAGTCAGACTGACCGCGAGGACACCGTGATTTACCTTTACGCTACCGACAAGACGGCTCAGTACGCGTACATCCGCGGTGCGGAGGACAAGGGCTATAATGTCCTTTTACTCGACGGCCAGCTCGACCAGCACGTTATCCATATGCTGGAGAGCAAGTTGGAGAAGACACGTTTCGTGCGTGTCGATTCAGACACACCGGAGCGCCTCATCCCCAAGAATGACGGCATGGATTCGAACCTGACTCCGCTGGAGGCAGATATTCTGACCGGCTTGTTCCGCAGTCAGTTGCCTGAACTCAAGGATACAAACTTCATCGTCGAGTACACGGCTGTAGGCAAGAACGATGCGCCGGCCACTGTAACGCAGAATGAGATGATGCGTCGTATGAAGGAGATGGCCGCCATGCAGCCGGGCATGAATTTCTATGGTTCGATGCCGAGCATGTATGCATTGGTTGTCAACACCGAGCAGCCCGCAATCAAGAAGATTGTAGAGGAGGGCAAGTCGGCCCTGGAGACGGAACTTGTTCCCGTCCGTGCCGCGATCGAGACCCTGAACAACGAAATTGAGACCACCCGCAAGGAGATGAATGACAAGAAGGAGGAAGCGGAGAAAGAACCCCTGAAGGCCACCATCGACTCAAAGGAGAAGGAAGTCGAAGACAAGCGTGCCGAAGAGAACCGGCTCATCAAGGACTACGCATCGACGCAGCCGGTCCTCAAGCAGATAATCGACTTGGCGTTGCTGCAGAACGGCCTGCTGAAAGGCGAAGCCCTTTCCGACTTCATCAAACGCTCATACACCCTGCTGTAACAAGCTCTAACCGAATATAAAGTCCGGGGCAGAAGATTTTAATTTTCTTCTGCCCCGGACTTTATAATGTAATCTTCCAAACGTCTGGAGGTAATGGCAATAAGGATGATTTACTTGACATTCTTCTGCATCTCGCCTTTTATTGCTTCGAAGTAGGCCTCGTTGAATTCCTGGGTGGCCTTTTCATTATTCTCATACTTCTTGACGCACTTCTCGGAGAAAGCCGTCGCTTCTTCGGATGCCTTCTTGTACTCGTCCGAGTCGTATCCGTATTTGGTCAGAATCTCTGGCAATTCCATCTGCATCTTCGCCGCTTTCTCACCGTCGGAGGCCGGGTCTCCCGAACAGGATGCCAATACAAACAGCGCGGACGCACATATTAAAGCTTTGAATATTTTCATGATGAACAAAATTTTCAATTTTAAATGTAATATTATTTAGACCGAATTCCGTGTTATAGGTTTATAACATCTCCGCTAAAAAATGTTAACAAGGCTCACCTCATTCAGTCCGCATGGCTGCCGTAGGCGATATGCCGGCCACAAAACGCGACGGAAGCACCAACGACAGATAGATTATAACGAGACACGCCACATTGAGAATCAATATCGACCACCAGTCGATCTCAACCGGCACAAAATCTATATAATAAGCCTCCGCATCCAAAGGCAAGAAATGCCACCGCTCCTGACAATACAGGAACACAATCATCAGGACATTTCCAATTAGCATGCCGATCAAGGCGACTTTAAGCGCAAGGTATATGAACACCTTACGGATATCGCCCAATTTCGCACCCATCGCGCGGGTCACGCCGATAAACCGCTTCTTGTCAAGAATCAGAATCAACATGCCCGAAATCAAAGTGGCGATCGCCACAATAGTCATCAGCGTCAGAATCACGGCCACATTCGTGTCGAGCAAGGCAAGCCAATGGAAATAACCGGCCCCTTGGTTGAGCGCATTGTCGACGCTGTACTGCCTGTATAGCAGTCCCGATGCTGTAGCCTGGTCGAGTACACGCACCAACTCCTGACTATACTCCTCAATATTGTTGAAATTGTCGGTATGAATCTGGAGGTTGGTGCCCTGGGTCGGGCCCACTCCCGCAACTCCCTGAATCAAAGGCAACGCCCCGTAAGCCACCACCTGGTCGTACGAGTCAAAATGCGAATTAAAGATTCCAGCCACAACAAGACGCCGCACGCGTACTTCGTCCGAGATGAAATAAGTGTCAATCTTGTCGCCGGCCTTCAACCCGAGCTGGTCAGCCGCCAAGCGCGAAATGACAATCTTGTCTTTAGAATCCTCCCGGCTGAAATCCGGAACCGTCCCCTCCTCAAGATTCGCCCCGATGAAACCGGCCAACGACTTACCCGCCATGCTCTTCAGGTAAATACCCTTGAAATCTGACTGTGTCTTAAGTATGCCCGGTATGGAAGCCTCCAGACTGTAGTCAGTGATGAAAGGAACCTCATCGAGCACCTTGCGCAGGGTCGGAGTCAAGGTAATCAGATTGTCATCATCTTCCGACATGGCATACGAATAGAGGGTAATATGTGAATTGAAGCCGAAGACCTTATCACGAATCTCGCGCTTGAAACCGATGACTATCGCAAGCGATGCAATCATGACGGCCACCGACAGGGCGACCGCTGTGATTGACACGCGCAAGGCCGGAGAGCTTCCTCGGCCATCGGATGCCAACGAAAGGCGACGGGCTACAAATAGACTGAAATTCATAGCGCAAAGTTACTTCAAACCACCTTAAAAAACAAATTTATGAAATTATAATGTGTTGACAAAACCGCACGCGACGCGGAAGCGTTTTGCTAATAAGGTGCTTACCGGGAAGCGGCAAACATCTCTCTATGAAAAACAAAAGGTACATAATATTATGTCTGACACAAAGAATAAAAATCCATACGTCGACCGAGATATAAGCTGGATGTACTTCAATCACCGCATTCTCCAGGAAGCGTGGCGCAAGGAAGTCCCTCTGCTTGAACGGATGTCATTCTTAGGAATATACTCCAACAATCTCGACGAATTCTTCAGGGTCCGCATGGCCACCCTGTCGCGTATAGCCGAACTCACCGGCAAGGAAACACGGCAGGACGCCGACAAGGCGGCCGACCTCTTCCACCGCATCAGCTCGATGGACAGCAGGTTTGCAGAAGAATACCATGCGTGCATACAGAGCGTCACCGACACTTTGGCCGAAAACAATATCCGCATTGTCGACGAAACCGAGCTTGACGACGAACAGAAACATTTTGTCCGCTGCTTGTTCCGCAACAAAATCTCAGGATTCGTCTCACCGGTATGGCTGTCAAAACTCAGTCAGTTCTCGGACGAGAGCGACAGCCACATCTACATGGCCGTCGAACTGTCCGGACCGGAGATGAAGACCGACTACGCTCTGATTGAGCTCCCGACCAAAACGTGCGGACGGTTCGTGACACTGCCCGAGCGCGACGGTGTCAGTTTCGTCATGTACCTTGATGATGTCATCCGCTTCTCGCTCCCGATGATATTTCCAGGCATGGGCTACACCGACTTCAAAGCCTTCTCGTTCAAGTTCACCAAGGACGCGGAAATCGAGATAGACAATGACCTCCATGTCGGCACCATGGAAAAAATCGCCAAGGCTGTCCGCAACCGCAAGAAAGGCGCGGCACTGCGGGTACTTTACGATGCAGAGATGCCCCAGCTGATGCTCAAACAGATCATGAAGAAACTGAAGCTCGACAAGCTGGACACCGTACAGCAGACCGGGCGTTACCAAAACCACAAGGACTTCATGTCGTTCCCTTCGAGCTGCCGCAAAGATCTGAAATATCCCGCATGGCCGGCTGTAGTCCCTCCGGAACTGAAACGCACGGATTCGCTGATGCAGCTGATATGCGAGAAAGACCGGTTTATCCAGGTGCCCTACCAGACTTTCGACTATGTGGTGCGTCTGTTGCAGGAAGCCGCCGTGTCCAAGAATGTGAAGAGCGTCAAGATGACACTATACCGTCTGGCTAAAAACTCGGAGATAGCAGAGGCCCTGATATGCGCAGCCCGCAACGGCAAGAAAGTCACCGCCGTGGTCGAGCTAATGGCTCGTTTCGACGAGTCGAGCAACATCAGTTATGCCAAGGAGCTCCAGGACGCCGGAGTCAATGTAGTCTTCGGGGTCGAGGGTCTCAAGATACATTCGAAACTCGCGCTCATCACTATGCGCAACGGAAAGAAAATCGCCATAGTCGGCACGGGCAACTTCCACGAAGGAAACGCCAAGGTCTACACCGACTATTTCCTGATGACCGCCAACCCGAAAATCACGGAGGAGGTCGGACGCGTTTTCGATGTAATCAAGCGGCCCTACAAGCCACAGGAGTTCGATGCTCTGATGGTCTCGCCGTTCAACATGCGCGAGAAATTCACCAAACTTATCAATGACGAAATCGAGGCGGCAAAGAAAGGCGAAGAGGCCTGGATAAAAGTCAAGATAAACCATATCACCGACACTGAGATGGTCGAACTGCTCTACAAGGCCTCGCAGGCCGGAGTAAAGATTGACCTGTTGGTCCGCGGCAATTGTTCGCTCGTCACCGGAGTGCCCGGAGTGAGCGAGAATATCCAGGCCGCCGGCATAATCGACCGCTATCTGGAACATTCGCGAATCTTCATCTTCTGTGCCGGTGGCCAGCACAAAACCTATATGGGCTCGGCCGACTGGATGCCGCGAAACTTGGACCGGCGCATCGAGGTCATAACCAAGGTATACGACCCCGACCTCAAGGCCGACTTGATGCGCACTGTGGAATACGGCCTCCGCGACAATGTGCAGGCCAGAGTCATCGATGGCTCAGGCCGCAACGAAATCCGCAATATTCCCGGCGAGACCGAACCCTTCCGCTCGCAAGAGAAACTCTACGAGGCGTATCGGGGTTGAGGGTTAAGAGTTGAGGGTTGAGAGTTGAAGTGCCTGATGCCTGGTGCCAAATCAGAATTTGTGCGTGGCTGGACCGTGCCGGGAGGCATTGCCTTCCGGGCCCCAGCCGCCATCCCTAATTTAGCATAAAAACTATGAAAGAAAGAACATACGCTGCTATTGACGTCGGCTCGAACGCCGTCCGTCTACTCATAAAACGAGAGGACCCCGATACGGATCTCCCTCAGCTCATGCTGAAGAAACTGCTCCTGCTACGCGTGCCACTGCGCCTGGGCTTCGATGTATTCAGCAAGGGGGAAATCTCGGAGAAGAAAGCAGAGAACCTGGTCCGCCTCATGAAGGCCTATAAGCAACTTATCAAAATCTATGACGTCGACCGGCTCCGCGCCTGCGCCACCTCGGCCATGCGCGACGCGTCGAACGGCCCCGAGATTCTCCGCAAGATAAAGAAGGAGGCAGATATCGATATCGACATCATTCCCGGCGAAGAGGAAGCCCGAATCGTCTACAACAACCACCTCGAGCGCGGAGGAATGGATGCCGGCGCTTATCTATACGTGGATGTCGGAGGCGGAAGCACCGAACTGAATTTCCTGGAGAATGGTCATCTTGTCGATTCCAAGTCATTCAACATCGGTACAGTCAGAATTCTGGCCGACAAGGTGAATCAACACGAGTGGGACAGGATGCACGCTTTTCTTGAGAAACTCGCGGCCATGTATCCCGACATAACCATAATCGGTTCGGGTGGCAATATCAACAAGCTCTACAAACTTGCCAACGAGAAAGACAAAGAGAACCAGTCGTTCAACGTGGCCGAACTGTCAAGACTGTACCACACGCTGAAGCCGCTGAGCATCGAGCAGCGCATGGACCGGTACGGGATGCGTGCCGACCGTGCCGACGTCATCATTCCGGCAGCCGAGATATTTCTCAACATAGCCTCGACGGTCAACGCGAAGACCATCATCGTGCCGACCATCGGAGTGGCCGACGGAATAATCGACGGCCTGTACCTCGCCGACCGCCGCAGTTAGCCCGCCCATCCCGTCCGAAGAGGGGGGAAGATCTGCGCTACAGTCCGGTTAAACTCAGCAACTTATTTGTATTTCCCACGTTTTATGATTATATTTGCATTTGCGGTCGGCTGACTTTGTCAGCACCGTATAGCCAACTATCATGAAACTAAGCATATATGGATAATACAAAGGTTGTCGGAACTCTGACTGTCGGTTCCCGGCTCCAGAATGGCAAATACGAAATAATCAAGATTTTAGGCCAGGGAGGCTTCGGAATAACTTACTGCGTTCGGCACACTCTGCTCAACACCACCTATGCCCTAAAGGAATTCTTTCCGCAGGATTACTGCAACCGCGAGGGTAGTACCAGCACTGTCAGCGTAGCCACAGTGACCAACGTCAGTCTGGTCGACAAACTCCGTGTCCGTTTCATCTCGGAAGCGCAGAACATAGCGCGGCTCAACCATCCGAACATCATCCACATACACGATGTGTTCGAAGAGAACGGCACCGCGTACTATGTCATGGATTTTATCGAAGGCGACTCGCTGGAGGATATTGCCGCCAGCCGCTCCACCCTGTCCGAAACTGAGGCCGTGGCTATCATCAAACCGATAGCCGAGGCTCTCCAGGATATCCACGAGCGCAACATGACGCATTTCGACATAAAGCCGGCCAACATCATGGTGGGACGTCGCGATGCGAAACCTGTCATCATCGACTTCGGGCTTTCAAAGCAATTCAACGAGCAGGGGCACGCCAATTCGACGATGCTGATGGGCATGAGCCACGGCTACTCCCCTATCGAGCAATATTTTGCCGACGGCGTGACCACATTCTCACCCCAGAGTGACGTCTATTCGTTAGGTGCGACCCTGTACCGCCTCGTGGCCGGACGCGTGCCGCCCGAAGCCCCGAGACTCGCAGGCCAGGACATTGTGGTTCCGACCAACATATCGGCGCCTGTCGCCAACGCCATCCGCTGGGCGATGAAGTCGGAAATGAGTCAGCGGTGCCCGTCGATGACGGCCTTCCTGTCCGCTCTGCAAGGCTCAGGCGACGCGACACATATATGCCCCGGCGCCCGGACTCAGCAACAGCCCTTCGCTCAGCCCGCATATCAGCCGGTGCAGCCGGCGGTCAACATCCAGGCACCTCCCCGGCCTGTAGACCCGTATCTCGCGCAACCTAAGCAGGGAAATTCGAACAAGAATCTCTTCATCGGCATAGGCATCGGGGCCGTGCTGGTAATTGTCGCGTTGGTAGTCCTTGCACTCATCGGTGGCGATGACGAACCGACGACCATTGTGGACCTGCCGGTAGAGACCGAGACTGTCCAAGAAAGCGTTGCGGCAGCTGACGACCCCATGTCCGAAGAATACTACATGTGGCTGTCCGAGCGCAAACTGACTTACTCCGATATAGCCGACCTGACGTCGTCAGAGATGAGGATACTGCGCAACTCCATCTACGCGCGTCACAGCTACAAATTCCAAAGCGCCGACCTGCAGGAATTTTTCGGACGCATGAGCTGGTACAGACCCCTGTACAGTGACGTCAGCTACGACCTGAGCGAGATTGAGAAGTACAACATAATGTTCCTCAAGAACCATGAATAAGGCCCAGACCTCACGCTTGGCATGCGCCCTGCTCATCATCGCGGCTGTCGGGTGCGGCTGCTCCCGTCAGAAGAAAGCGACCGGTTCCGGGGAGGCCGAGACCATTATCGACACCCGCCGCCATGCCGCCGGGAAGGAAACGGACCGCAGCGACATACCCGCCGGAGCGGCCGCTTTGATCGAGAGCTATCCTGACTTTATCAGCGGTTACGCCAACAACAAGATTCAGTTCAAGGACGGCACCTCGATGGTATATGACGACGGGCGCAAGAAAGACTACCAGACCCAGCTCGACGACAGCGACATCGAAGATATGTTCTACACCCGCTACGAAATCAAGAACCCGCCTGAATACCTTGCAGACGCCGGACGCACCCGTTCGGAAGAACTGTTCAAGAAAATGTACGGCAACAGTGCCGGGGCGGTCGAATCAAAACTTGTCGACGTCGATTGGTTCGGACAGAAGGTGCAGTTCACCTCGGTCAACGGGGCGGCCGACCAGCTCCGCAAGGTAGCGGCTGAAATCGCCCGGCACCCCGAACTCCGGAAGTATATGAAGAGTTCGGGCACATTCTACTGGCGCAAGGTGCGCGGTGCGAACCGCCAGAGCGCACACAGCTACGGCATCGCCTTCGACATTGCGGTGGAATATTCCGACTACTGGCTCTGGAAAAACGCCGGAGCCAAGGAGACCGACAAACTGGTGTACGCCAACAAAATTCCGCGCGAGATTGTGGACATATTCGAGAAGTACGGTTTTATCTGGGGGGGAGCATGGTACCACTACGACACCATGCACTTCGAATACCGGCCCGAGATTCTGGCTTTTTCACGTAAATAGAACAGATGGAGACTACAACATTGACAGCTACGCTGGCCATAGGCAGCAGACTACAGAATGGCAAATATGAAATAAAAGCGGTGTTGGGCCAGGGTGGCTTCGGCATCACTTATTCCGTATATCACACGCTTCTGAACCAGACGTTCGCGCTCAAGGAGTTCTTCCCGGAGACCTATTGCAACCGTGACGGCTCGACCAGCCACGTCACACTCGCATCGCAATCAAGCTCAGACTTGGTGACACGGCTTCGCGCCCGGTTCCTGTCGGAAGCCCGCAACCTCAGCCGCCTGAGCCACCCGAATATCATCAAGGTGCACGACGTTTTCGAGGAGAACGGCACGGCCTACTTCCTGATGGACTATGTCGAGGGACATTCGCTCGAAGAGATAGCACAGGCACAAGGGACTCTGTCGGAGAATGATGCCCTCAACTACATCTTCCCGATTGCCTCGGCGCTCGACCATGTGCATCACAACCGCATGACGCATCTCGATGTGAAGCCAGCCAACATAATGGTGCGCGCCGCCGACGGTGTGCCCGTGCTGATAGACTTCGGTCTGTCCAAACAGTTCAACGATCAGGGTCACGCCAACTCGACGATGCTGATGGGTATGAGCCATGGGTACTCCCCCATCGAGCAATATTACGACGGCGGCATCTCAGGCTTCTCACCTCAGAGCGACGTGTATGCCCTCGGCGCGACTCTCTACAGGCTCGTGGCCGGACGCGTCCCGCCAGCCGCCCCGCTACTGGTGGACGAACCGATTCAACTGCCGCTCAACGTTTCGGAACGGTTATCTGAAGCTATCCGCTGGGCCATGACCTCGAAGACCACCGAGCGTTGCCCGTCAGTGAGGGACTTCAGGGACGTTCTGAACGGCAACATCAACGCTCCCGGTTCGGTCCGCACCCAACTCCATATCAACCAGACCAATCCAGTGGGCGAAGGTTACGCCGACCATTCGTCATTCAATCAAGAGATTGCACCCCATCCGCAACCCGCAGACCACTATCTCAAACCCAAACGCCGCCGCAAAGACACCTCGCTCTCGACAACGATATGGGTGGCCGTAATCTGTTCGGTGATTGTGGGTACGGTCTGCTTCTTCGCTTTCTACAAGAAACCGTCGGAAAAGGCTACGACCACGGCCCATAACAACTACAGGATTGAGGACACACGTAACAACAGCTCGTCGCAGAAGAGCGGTTCTACGTCAAAGAAAAAAAAGACAGCTCCGGCTAAACCACAAGTTGCCGAAGCGCCTGCCTTCCAGGGAATATTCTCCGGTATAGCTGACGCGGCGGCCTCCACCCGCAACGGCAAGCGGTGCCACTACTACGAGGGAGTATTCTCCGACGGAAACCGGAACTATCCGGTCATGTTCTGCTTCGTCGAAGAGTCATCAGGCAGCATGTCGGTAGTTTACAAAAATGTGGCCTACGGAGCACAGATGACGATGAACGTCACCTCGTTCGACAGCAACAGCATGTCGCTTCAGAACAGCAAAAACGGATTCTACGTTACCCTGTACACCACCGGCAGCGACGTGCTGACCGGCTCCGCATCGCAAGGTTCCAACAACCTCGACGTGCGTATCACCCCGACCTACGACTCGTTTTGACCCACACCCACTGTCACCCGAAGTGCCCGATAAACAGTCAGTGCCCCGTTTCGACATGCGAGACGGGGCACTGTTTTTACTTTTTACAGGATGTCAGACCTGGGTGACCAGGGCGAGGCCGATGCGGCCGCGGACGGGGTCTATCTCTATGACCTCTACTTCGACTTTCTGGCCGAGGTGCAACACCTCCGACACCGAGCTGAGACGTCGCGGGGCTATCTTGGAGATATGCAGGAGTCCGTTCTCCTTGATACCAAGGTCTATGAATGCACCGAAGGCCGTTATGTTCGATACGATACCCGGCAGAATCTGGCCGAGCCACAGCTGGTCGAACGAGTCGATTGCAGGGACGAAGGCGTCCGAACCGTCATCCTGGCGCGGGTCGCGGCCAGGCTTGCGGAGTTCGTCGAGTATGTCGATCATGGTCTCGTAACCGCCAACTCCCATGTCAGCAAGGTAATTGACGTCAATGCTGTCGAGTAGCGGGACATTCGCGGCCATATCGGCTACCGGGGCACCGACCGATGCCGCCATTTCCTCGACCAACTGGTAACTTTCGGGATGAATGCCTGTATTGTCGAGAGGATTTACGCCGTCAGATATACGGAGGAATCCGGCACACTGTTCATATGCCTTGGCGCCGAGACGCGGAACTTTCAGCAACTCCTGACGAGAGGAGAATGGTCCGTTGGCTGTACGGTAATCCACAATATTGCGGGCCAGCGTGGCGCCGATACCCGACACGTATTGCAACAGGCTCGCCGATGCGGTGTTGACATCGACGCCGACGGCGTTGACACAGCTCATCACGGTGTAGTCGAGAGCTTCCTTGAGTTTCGACTGGTCGACATCGTGCTGGTACTGGCCGACTCCGATTGACTTCGGGTCGATTTTGACAAGTTCGGCGAGAGGGTCGATTAGACGGCGTCCGATTGAGACCGCACCGCGCACGGTCACATCCTTGTTCGGGAATTCCTTGCGCGCCAGCTCGGAGGCTGAATATACAGACGCGCCGTCCTCGCTGACAACAAAGATGAGGTTGGGATCAACGATATTTATTTCCCTGAGGAATCTTTCGGTCTCGCGCGAGGCGGTGCCGTTGCCGAGTGCGATGGCATCCAATTCGTAGCGGGCCACCATATCCTCGAGGGTTGCACGCGCACCTTCGAAGTCGTTGCGCGGAACTGTCGGATAAATCACATCCTCGCCGAGCAGTGCACCCTGCGCATCAAGAGCCACAACCTTGCAGCCTGTGCGGAAGCCCGGGTCAACGGCAAGAACGCGGTGTCCTTTCAACGGCGATGCCAGCAGGAGCTGGCGGAGGTTGCCGGCAAATATATCAATTGCCACCCGGTCGGATTCCTCCTTGAGGGCGGCAGATATCTCATTTTCAATCGACGGACGGATGAGACGCTTGGAAGCGTCGGCGACAGCGCCGGCAATGAGCAAGGCACATTCACCCTGGGCATAACGTGGAACGAAGGCTTCGGCCAACGCTTCCTCGAGTGAGCCTCCGCGTGAAGTGTCGAGGACATACCGCACCTTCAGGAGGCCTTCGGCCTCAGCTCGGCGGATTGCAAGATATTGATGCGAAGGGATGCGGCGCACCTGTTGCGAGTATTCGGCGTATTGCGAATATACCGAAGAGAAGAGTTCGGAATCCTTGTCCTTGGCCGGCGAACATTCGATACGTGCGTTTCGCCAGTATGCGTTACGCGCCATATTGCGGAGACGTGTGTTCTCTGAAGCCCATTCTGCTATTATGTCGCTTGCACCGCCGAGCGCGTCCTCGACGTCCGCCACACCTTTGTTGCCGACAAACCGCTGTGCCATCGGAATACATTCGGGATTCTTGGCTGCCATTACCATCTTGGCCAATGGTTCGAGCCCCTTGTCGCGGGCCATGGTGCCACGCGTGCGCTTCTTCGGCTTGAAGGGTGCGTAGATATCTTCAACCTCGGTCATTGACCGGGCTTGGGCAAGTCGGTCCTCGATGACCGGGGTCATGGCGCCGGCATCAGTAATAGCGTTCCTTACAAAGTCGCGCCGGGCGAATATCTCGCGGACTGTCTTGAGTGTGGATTCGATATCACGAACGGCCACTTCGTCAAAAGCGCCGGTACGCTCCTTGCGGTATCTGCTGATAAACGGTACGGTGGCGCCTTCGTCAAGCAACTGCACAGTTGCCTCGACACCACGGTACGGAAGGTTTAGCCGTCCGGCTATTTCCTCAATAATTTCCTGCATCTTGTCTTTTAGGATGAGACGGTATATATGCGTCTTTGGTTGCAAAGATAACAATTCTAATCGAAACTTGAAAATTAAATTTGTCTATTCCCCTATATTTTTGTAAATTTGCACGTTTCATCACTAACTATAGCACCTAAATGGACGCCACTGTACAGATTAATCTTGCCATCGGAGCCACGCTCCAGAATGGCAAATATGAAATTGTCCGCGTACTCGGACAGGGTGGTTTCGGCATCACCTACTTGGTTAAGCACACTATACTCAACAAGACTTACGCGCTCAAGGAGTTCTTTCCGCAGGATTATTGCAACCGCGACGGTTCGACAAGCCATATCAGCGTTGCCACTCAAAGCAACAACGACTTAGTAGGCCGTCTGCGCACACGCTTTATAACAGAAGCGCAAAATATTGCACGTTTGCAACATCCTAACATCATCGCTATCCATGATATCTTCGAGGAGAACGCAACGGCATATTTCGTGATGGATTTCATCGAGGGCGAATCGCTTGACGATCTGGTGAGACGGGTCGGTCCGCTGCCCGAACAAAAAGCTTTGGAGTATGCCAAGGCAGTGGCGTCTGCCGTCGATTACATCCACCAGCGCAAGATGACGCATTTCGACATCAAGCCTGCGAATGTCATGGTGCGAGAATCAGACGGTGTTCCTGTGCTGATTGACTTCGGTCTATCAAAACAATACAATGACTCGGGTCATGCGAACTCGACAATGCTGATCGGTCTCAGCCACGGTTATTCGCCAATTGAACAGTATATGCAGTCGGGTATGGATGAGTTCTCACCCAAGATTGACATTTACGCACTGGGCGCAACGCTTTACACTCTGTTGTCCGGGCGCGTTCCGCCCGAGGCGCCGAAACTGATTGACGAGACAATCATGTTGCCGGTCAACATCTCGCAACCGGTCACCGAGGCAGTGCGGTGGGCTATGGCACCGACGCCGGAACGTCGTTGCCCGTCGGCCGCAGAGTTCATCCAGGCCCTCGAGGGAGCGGCCACACCGACGGATGGCCGCACTGTGGTTGCCGGACCTGCATCCGGACACTATATGAATCCCGCCGTCAATCAGGCGGCACAGTCTCAGCAATCGGTCCAACAACCGGTTCAGGAAGTTCCGCAATATGACCAATATCTCAGCGAAGAACCGAAAAAGAAAATGAGCGGAGCTGTAAAGGGTGCGCTCGTCGGAGGAGGAATCTTGGTGTTGGGACTGCTCGGTTTCTTAATTTTCGGAGGCGGATCATCGAAGAAAGGTTCCTACGCCCAGCAGGCAGCGATGATACAGGAGGCAGGAGATACAGAAACAAGTCAGGCCGAGGCAGTCGGGAATTCCGAATCGTCACCCGAATTAGTGGCCGCCAGTGCGACTGAGGATACACCGGTAACGGAGGAGGTAGTTGCAGTAGAAGCGAGCAATCCGTTGTACGATGACGGCTACTATGAGTTCTCAGGAAACGCCGACGGCCAGTATCCTGTTATCTACAAGTTGACATTCTCGACAAGCGGAGGCCAGCGCTACGTACGCGGCAAGTACGCTTATCGAAGTTCATTGAGAAAATATGGAGACAGACCCGAGTCATGGTTCACATTAAGCGGCACAATTGAGGGCAATTCGATATACTGGTCAGAAAGCACAAAGGGCAATCCTGACTATGACGGATACTTCCGCGGAAGCCTTGGCAGCAACTCCATCACGGGCTATTGCGGGTCGAACAACCCGGGTGCACCGGAAGTTGCGATAAACGTTTACCTGTAAAAAGCCGGAGAAAGTGTTAAAGTGGCGTTTGGAACGGGCTTTAAAGGTAAATAAAAATTAAATACGGGGATTTATGTTAAATGCGTTCAACCGAATACGGTTGGACGCGTTTTATATATACAAAGCAATATGGATAGATCATGCAGGGGTTCGTGAGAATAACTGCATGAGTAAAGTTTAGTTAGATATAGTTTATAGTGGAATCCGAGGAAAGCCGCACGCGACGTGTGGCTTTCCTTTCTTTATCAACCAATTACCCTGACCATCAAATTGATACACACCGACATTGTCTTTATAGTTGACCACCATTGACCACCATGAAACACCACCAAAAACCATATCACACCACAAAAAAGGCGCCAAATTTGGCGCCAAAATTCGCAACTTTCATCGATTAAATTTTTTTATAAAACGGCGTCTAAATTTAGTCCTACCAAGTTTTGTCGTGTTTTTATCGTGAAAAATACGACTATTTTTATTATCTTTGCACCAGAATTCAATGCAGAACTCATGATTGTATCCAAAGCGATAAAGAACCAGATTCAGGATTTCCCTGTCGATTTCGTGTTCTGTGCCACAGACTTTCAACTGGGCCCGACAATGAAACAGGCCGTTGTGCGGGCATTGCAACGAATGGTCGACAAGGGAGAGCTGCGGAAAATGTCTAAAGGGAAATACTATAAACCCCGCCAATCAGTCTTTGGAGAACTGAAACCATCGCCATCGCAAATAGCCAAGGACCTTTTATATGACGGAAAGAAACCTATCGGCTATCTCACGTGCAATTCCATATATTCCACGCTTGGGTTGACAACTCAGATTTCATCTAAAATCGAGATTGGCTCAAACCACTACCGCCAACCATTTGAGCGCGCTGGATACAGAATCTCTTATGTCGTGCAGCGAAATGAAATTACCAAGGAAAACATTCCAATGCTTAGAATTTTGGATTGTATTCGTTTCATAAAGAAGATTCCTGCTTCCACCGCAGAAGAGGCTTGTGTGCGCATCATTGAATTAGTCAGGGGGCTTGACAAATCATCGTTAGAACTGATGACAGAGTGCGCATTGAAGTACCAACCATATGTAAGAGCACTGGCTGGGGCCATAATTGAAGTAATTGAAGGAGAAAGCGCACGTGTTCTCAGTCTGTTCAATTCTTTGTCGGGTATAAGCCGTTATTATCTGCCGATAAGTGAAAGAACCCTTCCCAACAAATTAAAATGGAGAATTTATGAACCTGCATGAAAACAAGGAACTCTATGTCGATGCTATTTTATCGGCCTCTCAACACCTTGGCATCAAAGCCTCTTACGTGGAGAAAGACTATTGGATAACACGCACGTTGAAACAAATGACCGATGCAGATAGGGAGCATCGAGCAATCTTCAAGGGGGGCACCAGTCTTTCAAAGGCACATTCTGTAGGATTTCGCTTCTCTAAGGATGTAGACGTGGCAATAGTTGATGCCTCATCCTTAAGCGGAAATCAGTTGAAGATTCTGATAAAGAGATTGGCAAAATCAATGTGCGCAGGCCTGGAGGAAATTGTGATGGAGGGTGTCACCAGTAAAGGTTCAAGATACTACAAAGCCATATACGGTTACGAGTCCAACCCGTCGTTTTCAAATGCAAGCACTCTGGATATGGAGCCTATGCGAATCGGACAGTTGATGGTAGAGATAAACTCATTTGCAAACCCATATCCATACACCTCATGTCGGATTGGAAGTTTTATAGAAACATTTCTTGCTGAAATCGGAAGAAACGACTTGATTGAACAGTATGGGCTGGACGGATTTTGGCTTAATGTTCTTGACAAGAAAAGGACTCTCACAGAGAAACTAGTTTCATTGATACGATTCTCTCTGTCAAATAATTATCAGTATGACCTACCTTCAAAAATCAGACATTTCTATGACCTTCACTATCTTCTAATGGAGGAAGACTGCAGGACATATCTTGAATCTCCGGAATTCATAAAAGACTTCAATGACCTCCTTCAGTATGACCGTGAGGAATTTGAAAAGCCATTTGGGTGGCGGAGCAAAAGCATTCAAGAATCCGTACTTGTAACCGACTTTATGGCATTCTGGAATAAATCACTGATGTCCGCATACAATCGGGAACTCCCCAATATTGCATATCGGGAAGTTCCTTCTCCAACTATTGTGGCAGAGTCTATAAAGTCGATTATGTCATACCTGTCATAACCGTTGTTTTCACAACAAAAAGCAAAAATGAATTGTCTTTAACGAGCGAGGAGATTCTCAAGTGCATTGTTGAAATTACCCATCGCGGAGATAGTGAACACTGGCGTTGAGAATGTCAGTTTTGTTTTTCCGGGGGGCGGGGGTCAGCGGTGGAGGATGACGAGGGTGGCGCCGCCGCCGTATTGCTGGTAGTTGGCGTCGTGGAGTTCGGCGGAGGGGTATTGACGGCGCAGGAGGCGGTGTACTTCCTGGCGCAGGACGCCGTCGCCTTTGCCGTGGATGAACACGATCTTCTGGCCGATGCGCCGGCGGTGGGCTTTCATCGTCTTGCGGACTTCTTCAAGTTGCAGTTCGAGCATATCGCCGGAGGTCATCCCCACTGTGGAGTCCACCAATTCGTAGATATGAAGGTCTACCTCGATTGTGGGCAGCACCTTGTTGGGATTGGCGGAGTCCTCCCCTTTCGGACCGCGCGGCTTGTTCTTGCGCCCGGAGGGGCTCCCGGAGTCAAACTTCCGGGACATCGCGCCATGTGAGGATCTGGAGATGGAACTGACTATCTCGTCCGGATCGAGCAAGAGGTCTTCGGCCACTTCGCCATCCTTGACAAAGGGGAGCTCGAAGACCGGAGTATCAAAATAGAAACTGTCAGTGTAGTTCGACGTTTTCACTAATGCTCCCCCGACTGTGCGGGTGACACTTACCGGTTCGAGGCTGTCAAAAGCCTTGTCGGGTTTGCAGCTGAGGAACTGGAGGGAGATTTTGTCGATGGAGGCCAATTGCTCACAGCGCATCCGGGCGATGTCGAGCATTTCGCCGGCATGAATCCGGTCATGACATATGAGGGTGTTGGCGCCGTCATTGCGGACAGCGCCGAGCCAAAAGGATATCTCGTAGTCGGAATCGTTGACCAACACCATGTTTATCTCGGTGGAGACCAGCCGACCGGCATCTTTGGGTTCGAAGGCAAGTATGACATTCATAAGTAATGAGTCAATGGAAACTTTATGCTTCTCAATTGCAAAATTACTCAAAAAATTAGTTATTACAGTGACAATTTAGTAATTTTGTGAGACACGCGGCACGGTTTGCGGCGACGGACAAGCAAAATATTCCCAAAACTACTACTATGGAAGAAAATATAAACAAAGCAAACAAAGAGATAATAAAGGGATTCGCGGAACGCAGAAGCGTCCGTAAATACAGTGGTCAGGAAGTCAGCGACGAACTGCTCGACAGTATTCTCGAGGCGGCGATGCGCGCCCCGACATGCGGCAACATGCAGCTGTATTCAGTAGTCGTGACCCGTTCGGCAGAAGGCAAGGCGGCCTTGGCTCCCGCCCATTTCAATCAGCCGATGGTAACGGGAGCGCCCGTGGTACTGACTGTATGCGCAGACTTTAACCGCTTTACGCGTTGGTGCCGACTCAGCGATGCCGATCCGGGCTATGACAATTTTATGTCGTTCGTGTCGGCGGTTGCAGACGCGCAAATTTTCGCGCAGCAAATTGTGGCCATAGCCGAGACACACGGGTTGGGCACATGCTACTTAGGCACTGTAACCTATAATGCCGATAAGATTTCGGACGTACTCGGACTGCCGGATCTATGCGTTCCTGTGGCATGCATTACGTTAGGATGGCCAGCCGAAAAGGGTGTGGAGACTGAACGTCTTCCTCTGCGGGCAGTGAGACACGATGAACGATACCGTACGGATTCCGATGAGGAAATTATCGAACTCTTCAAGGCCAAGGATGAGTATGAACCCAACCGTCAGTTCATCGAGGAAAACAACAAGAAGACACTCGCCCAGGTCTTCACCGACATCCGCTACCCGCGCCAGATGAACGAAGACTTCAGCCGCAGCTTCCTTGAACTGCTCCGTCAGAAAGGATTCCTGAAGTGATGAATTTGAACATACTATGCCGGCAAAATTTCAAGATAGTCGAGAAACACTTCGCCTATCTTTCGACGGCAGGTGTAATAATAGCCATCAGCTTTTGGTGGTCGCGATATTGGGTGTCGTGACGCAGAATCTGTGGTTTCCGAAGCTCTCCGCGCGTTTTGAGAGCCACAAGCGAAGCGCACCGCCTCCCCCATTACTCCACATCAACGGGGTCAAAGTCATCCGTAAGTCCGATGTCGGGCAAGTCCGATTCAAGACCGTAATGGAATACTCCGGTTGAATCCGGGGGACAATCCACGGTATCCGCCACGTAATCGTCGACATGGTCGGCCACACTGTCGACGTATTCCACATAACCGTCATGGGAGGCATGGAAATCATCCATGTCTCCTGTTTCGTTATTGGCCAGGTGGTGACTTTCGACCTGGAACTCGCGGAATTTTTCATAATCAACCCCTGCCACATGCGAGAGGTGCATCTCCATGTCGCCGTTTTCGGTGAATGACTCGATGGCATCAGGCGTGGGAACATCTGTCGAGACCATATAGTTGCTTGAGTCGCCCCAGGCCTCCATGAACTGGTCGAGGGGATACGGCTCGGCCATCTGGCCGGTGCCTGGGTCTGTCAGTATGACCATCGGGTTGTCGGGGTCGGTCATGTCTATGCCGGCCACAATGAGAGCATGGTCGGGAGTCTCACCGAAGAAGAGGTCTTTCAGCCACTCCCAGAAACTATTGTTCCATAACTCACCGCTATCGACGGCGACTATCACCTTATGGCCCTGGGCAAGCTCGTTGACGAGGTCGAAGACATTGGCTTCGTACGACTGGGTGCAGGGAATACCGGCGTCGGTGAGAATTTTGCCCACATCTTCCATTGCCATTCCATCGCCGTCATACCAGCCGTGTTCGACTGAATAGGCCACAAGTTCATCCTCGCTGACCTTAACGCCAAAGTCGTTAAGAATCATCTGCTGGGATTTGATAGCGCATGTGTCGGCATAAATCTGCCGGCAGGAGTCTGCATCGTTCTGATATTGGTCTCCGTAATAGATGATATTGGGGTCTGCCATATTGTAGTTAGATTTCAAGTTGACTTGATAGAGTCAGAGTTTTGGTTGGTTCGACTTGGCTGACCTCGCCCAACAGGGGCATGAGGTCAGTGTAGGCATGGACGAGCACGACAAAATTCAGCTCCGTCTGCCTGAGGTCATAGTTATATTTGACAAAGAAAGTTGACATATGTATTCCTGACTTCTCGAACACCTGGCGATAAGCGTTGATGTCTGTCAGAATTCCGTCGACGGTCACATTGATAACTTTCGATTCCTGGCCGAGGCGGCGGCGTTTCTCATACTGTTCGAATGTGACGAGGGTGAGCATGATGAGCATTGTCGCACACAGCGAGATGGTGTACATGCCGATGCCGACAGCCATGCCGATTATGGCGGTCATCCAGATTCCGGCGGCCGTTGTCAGGCCACGTACGGCACCCTTCATGTGTATCATGGCGCCACCGCCAAGGAAACCGATGCCCGTTATCACCTGCGCGGCGATACGGCCCGGATCGCCGTTCTTCAATCCGAGGTATACCTGCGGAACATAAATCGACAGAAGCATGGCGAGGCATGCGCCCATCGAGATCAGGGCGAACGTGCGGATTCCGGCAATCTGACCCTTGCGTTTGCGCTCGGCTCCAACCACCATGCCGAGCACCATACTGAGTATAAGCCGGAAAGTACTGTTGACCAGATTCACCTCAAGTGAATCAATCTGCACGGACAGGTATTCAAACATATCTGTAATCATTATCCAGAGAGTGTTTCAATTCAATATCAAAATTATAAAAAAATCCCAAATATAGCAAATGCCAAATCCTCTCAATTTTAAGACCCCGTTTCATAAAAAATGTTGGCTCTGGGGCGGTCGATTTTGGAGCTAATTTGGTCACAACCGAAAGGTTGCTCCTTGCGGCCAGGAACTAAAGTCGCCTCAAGGATGCGACCCCAGAGTCAACATTTTTTATGAAACGGGGTCTTAGTGTATAATTGCAATTACCTTTTCGCAACCCCTCATTCTGTAAAGGGTAAACCAGACCGGGCATGCGTATTCTTTATAGCTTCAAAAACTAAAGACACGATTTTCAAGTATTTTTCTTATATTTTTCAAGATGTTTTCTTAAATTCCATCTGAAAATGTTAATTTTTAGAAAGAATTAAAGAATTTTTCTTTAATTTCATTTTTTTTATTATCTTTGCCCATGGATAAATCCTAATGGACAATCGAGTGTAACATACCACACCAAACCCCGGCTAATCCATAGCAATATCAACCGGTCGATTGCCCAAACTATATAATTCCTACAACAATAATATCAACCTTTAAACCATAAGTCTATGAACTTAAAAAAACTATTCAAAATGACAGGACTGTTCCTATTGGCGGTTACGCTATGGAGTCAGGTTGCCTGCACGTCTGAGGAACCAAGACAGGTTATCGAATGTCAAACTAACATTGAAAATGATAACGCAGTACATATCAATGAAGCTTTAAGTCGAGCAAATGATATGTACAATTCACTCTTCAAGACCACGAGAAGCGAGCGCGGGATTAGTAACATTCAGTATGTACCATTCGGGTACCGCTCCACAAGGTCATCCGAACAAATGGGCTTTTATGTTGTCAATTATGACAACGACGAAGGGTTTGCCATCTTATCCGCTGATAAAAGAGGCATTCCCGTGTATGCTATATCCAATAAAGGGTGCCTTAACTTGAACGATACGGCAACCAACAATGGTCTCAGTTGGTATATAAATGAAGCTCTGCCGGAATTGGCAGCTGCAAATATCAATTATTCCCCAAAAGATTCAATTAGTGAAATATACCATCCTATTGTCATTCCATGGGAACAAAAAACAGAATTCAGTTCACCACTGCTAACAGGATTCCTTTCTAAATTTCACCAATATTCTCCATACAACAAATACATGGAAAACCCTTTTATTCCTACAGGATGTGTCCCACTTGCCGTAGGAACCGTATTCGGATATTACGAATGGCCATTTGCAATTGAGTCTTATATTCTCAATTGGGACGAGATGAAATCCAATGAAAGAGATACGATGTGGGCAAGGCTTTTTGAAGTATTGGGAAGACCATCCTATCTGGATGTCAATTATGGCATTCAGGAATCAGGCGTTATAAGAAACAATTTAGACAAATCATTAAAAAGAACTTTTATAAATTGCGGGTATTCGACACCCTCTTTTGCTAAGTTTGATTTAAATACCGTACGCACTGAATTAGAAGCAAACCGCCTTGTTATTGTCAATGGAGTTCATTCTGAAAATAACTTTGGACACAAGGGGCATGCTTGGATAGTTGATGGAGGATATTCCTATTGCACCCAAAATATCCCCACGTATCCTGACGAGGAACCTTCGTATACATACTTAAACTATCTCCATTGTGTATGGGGTTTCGGAGGAGAGGGAAATGGATACTACTTCTACGGAGGATATTTAGGAGGAGCATGTCAGGAATACGACCCAGGATGTGGAGATTACATTCCTCAATATCAAGATTTACGGATTGCATACGGTTTAAAGCCCAATAGATAACAATAATAACTTAACAGAATAACAGAATATGAGTATGAAAACAAAGTATTTATTTCTATTGTTGCCGCTACTGTTGACGACAGCTTGCTCTGACGATGTCGGCGACAACAACGACAAACGGGAAACTCCCTACAGGGAGGTGGCACTTCCTGCCGAAACAAGAGGCCTGGTTGAATCCTCAAATGAATTCGCTTTCAATTTTGCAAAGGAGCATTTCAAAATGTTCCGGGAAAGCGATGCCATCTCACCGTTCAACATCTTTATCAATCTGGCCATGTTAGCCAATGCGGACGATGGGGAAGTTCGGAAGGAAATAATGCATGCACTCAGCGTAGACGAGCATGATATCCGGGACCTCAATAACTTCTGCAATACTATGCTGACTGAATTGCCCGCGCTTGATGCAAAAACCGATTTTGTATGTGCAAACTCCCTTTGGAGCACTAACAACCCTAAATATCAAGTACTTCCTGAGTATCAAAACATTCTGGAATCGACTTTCAAGGGTGAGATTCATAATGCCTTCAACGACAAAAGCCTTCTCAAGGAGACTGCCAATAAATGGATTGAAGATAAGACTTACGGTTTTATAAAAAACTTCCTTGAAGATGAAGTAGACTGGGCTCTGATCAGTACAGCCTATTTCAAAGGCACATGGACTCAACCATTTGACAAATCATTGAATCAGATTAATAAGTTCTACAATTATGACGGAACTGAATCTGATGCGACCTTCATGTACAACGAGACAAGTATCGGCGGATTCGAAGACGATGAACACTCAGTGGTTGCAATCCCATATGGAAACTCTAATTTCTCGATGGCTATCATGCTACCCGAAGAGGGAATTTCAGTAGATAAGATGCTGGAAAAATATGACTCTGACAAATTCAGAACTCTTACAAACAATATTAAAGGAAATACATACAAAGTTCGGCTCTGGCTCCCCAAGTTCTCAATCGGACCCAAAACCGACATTAAATTTATTTTGAAAAATCTTGGAATATCTTCATTATTCGATAAAGGACTTACCAAGTTGTTCAGTCAGCCGACAGCAATTGACAATATGCTGCATGAGACCCGGATTGAGGTCGACGAAACTGGTACAGTAGCAGCTGCGGCCACGGGTGCAGTAATTGTTGGAGGTGCATTGGCAAGAGGGGAATTCAAAGTCGATCACCCATTCGCTTTCGTAATTTACTAATCTTCCACAGGAACGATACTGTTTATGGGGAAGGTGGAGAAGATGCGATAATGTTGCAAATCGGGTGGAATTTTTCAAAGAGTGTTACAAGGCTATGAGTTTGCCGACTGAAAGAAAACTTTTCACATTCAACCGATGTTTAAAATTTTAGGTATTCACATGTATGAAATTTACTTAATTTTTAGATATTTATGAAGAAAATTTTCTTTTTATGCACCGTTCTGGTCTGTCTCGCGTTGGCGTCATGCGGCGGTGGGAAGTATGACCAGAAAGTTGTCGATGAACTTGGCAACAAGAAAGAGTTGACCAACGAAGACTACAAGACGCTTATCAAGCAGGTTAATTATGGACTTGATGACGCGGAGAAAGCACAGAACGTCGAGCAATGGGCCGATGCCAACGAGCAGGAAGCGTCGTCGATAATAGGCATGACCATCGCGCTCGGTATGGCCTCGCAACTCGACCCGAAGTTTCCCGGCGACCTGAAAGAAGACGTTCAGAAGCTTACGGAGCGCTGCGACAAGGTCCTGCACAACGTAATCGAGAAAGCCATGCAGGAGGCATTGGGTGCCCAGCCTACGTCACCATCCGACAGCACGGCCACTGTAATCGAAACTGAGACAGAAGTCGTGGAAGCCGCTCCGGCAGCAAACAAATAAGCGACGCCCGCGCATCGCTTGACGTAACTAAACACGGAGGGCCTATCGATTGTCGATAGGCCCTCTGCGTTTATTGCGGGATGTTGTCTCAGGCGTTGGTTTCAACGGCCTCGACATCTATGATGTCCTCAGGACTGTCAGTCAACTGGAGAGCGGCGAGCTCGTCCTTGTTGGCGACAACGAGTTTCTGGTACTCGCGAAGACCTGTACCGGCGGGAATGAGGTGACCGCAGATCACGTTCTCCTTCATGCCCTCGAGAGTATCGGTCTTGCCGTTGATGGCAGCCTCGTTGAGCACCTTGGTGGTCTCCTGGAATGATGCGGCCGACATGAAGCTTGAAGTCTGGAGAGCGGCGCGGGTGATACCCTGGAGTATCTGGCGCGAAGTCGCGGGGATAGCGTCGCGCACCACCATGATGCGGAGGTCCTTGCGCTTCAGAGCGGAGTTCTCGTCGCGGAGCTTGCGCTGGGTGATGATCTACCGGCACGGTAGTTCGTGCTGTCGCCGGCATCGGTGATGTACTTCTTGCCCCAGATGCTGTCGTTCTCCTCCATGAAGTCGCGCTTGTCGACAATCTGCTGCTCGAGGAAGCGGGTGTCGCCCGGATCGAGGATGTTGACCTTGCGCATCATCTGGCGCACGATCACCTCGAAGTGCTTGTCGTTGATCTTCACACCCTGCATGCGGTACACATCCTGAACCTCGTTGACGATATATTCCTGAACGGCTGTCGGACCCATGATGTTGAGGATATCGGCCGGAGTGATGGCACCGTCGGAGAGCGGTGTGCCGGCACGCACGTAGTCGTTCTCCTGAACGAGGATCTGCTTCGACAGGGGCACGAGATACTTCTTCTCCTGACCGAGCTTGCTGGTGACAGAGATCTCGCGGTTACCGCGCTTGATCTTGCCGAAGTTGACCTCACCGTCGATTTCAGACACGACGGCGGGGTTTGACGGGTTGCGGGCCTCGAAGAGCTCGGTGACACGGGGCAGACCACCGGTGATGTCACCGGCGCTGCTGGCTGCACGCGGAATCTTCACGAACACCTCACCGGGAGTGAGCTCCTCACCTTCGCTGATGAGAAGGTGAGCACCCACAGGGAGTGAGTATGTGCGGATAAGTTCTCCGTCCTTGCCATAGAGGTGTGCCGAAGGAACTTTGGTACGGTCCTTGGACTCGATGATGATCTTCTCGTGGAGGTTTGTACCCTCTTCCGACTCGACGCGGTAAGTGACACCCTCCTCGACATTCTCGAAGCGTACAGTACCGGACTCCTCGGCCACGATTACGGCGTTGAAGGGGTCCCACTCGCAGATCATTGTTCCGGCTGCGATGGTCTCGCCATCCTTGCAGTAAAGTTTCGAACCGTAGGGGATGTTGGCGTTCATGAGGACAATCTTGGACTTGGGCTCGACGATACGCATCTCAGCCATACGGCCCACTACGATATCAACACCATCCTTGTCCTTGACTGTACGGAGCTCATCGATTTCGAGACGACCGTCGTGGCGGGTAGTCACATCCTTCACAGCGGCGACGTTACCGGCCACACCACCGACGTGGAACGTACGGAGTGTAAGCTGAGTACCGGGCTCACCGATTGACTGGGCGGCGATCACGCCGACAGCCTCACCCTTCTGCACCATGCGGTGGTTGGAAAGGTTGCGGCCGTAGCACTTGGCGCAGACGCCCTTCTTCGACTCGCAGGTGAGCACCGAACGGATCTCGACAGACTCGATGGGAGATTTCTCGATGCGGTCAGCGGCAGCCTCGGTGATCTCCTCGCCGGCATGGACGATGATGTCCTCCGGATTGAAGGGATCGACGACGTCATGAACCGATACACGGCCGAGGATACGCTCGACAGCGATGCAACGACTTCCTCGTTGTTCTTGATCTCGGTGCAGACGAGTCCGCGGAGTGTGCCGCAGTCCTCCTCGTTGATGATGACGTCGTGGGCCACGTCGACGAGACGACGGGTAAGATAACCGGCGTCGGCGGTCTTAAGCGCGGTATCGGCAAGACCCTTACGGGCACCGTGGGTAGAGATGAAGTACTCGAGCACTGACAGACCCTCCTTGAAGTTCGCAAGAATCGGGTTCTCGATGATCTGACCGCCTTCGGCACCGGCCTTCTGCGGCTTGGCCATAAGACCACGCATACCGGAGAGCTGACGGATCTGGTCCTTAGAACCACGGGCACCGGAGTCGAGCATCATGTATACAGAGTTGAAGCCCTGCTGGTCCTCCTCCATCTGCTTCATCAGCGTGATCGGCCAGACGGGCGTTGACGTGTGTCCAGATATCGATGA
>JAAGKN010000363.1_pt1 | contig 67992 bp, 56 predicted proteins | sample 6206371 | NCBI WGS metagenome assembly JAAGKN01 (sample SAMN11533720, study PRJNA540317) | gut metagenome | isolation source: fecal pellets from male and female animal of same cohort | host: Peromyscus leucopus | place: USA:CA | collected 2017
TCGGTGCCATGACCGACTTCTCGGCACTGATAGCCAATCCTAAACTCATGCTTATCGGTGCGGCTGCACAGTTTGGTATCTTCGGTGCCTATATGGTGGCTCTCCTTCTCGGATTTGCCCCCGACCAGGCCGGTGCCATCGCCATCATCGGTGGTGCCGACGGTCCTACAGCTATCTTCCTGTCATCCAAGCTCGCTCCCAACCTCATGGGTGCCATCGCCGTGTCGGCCTACTCCTACATGGCTCTCGTGCCCGTGATCCAGCCCCCGTTGATGCGCCTCTTCACCACCAAGAACGAGCGCCTCATCAAGATGAAGCCCGCCCGCGCCGTGTCGCAGAACGAGAAGATCATCTTCCCCATCGTGGGCATGATCCTCACCTGCTTCGTGGTGCCCTCGGGTATACCCCTGCTCGGCATGCTCTTCTTCGGCAACCTGCTGCGCGAGTGCGGCGTGACCAACCGTCTTGCCAAGACCGCAAGCAACGCCCTCACCGACATCGTCACCATCCTCCTCGGCATGACCGTAGGTGCCTCCACCCAGGCTTCAGAGTTCCTCACCGGCGAGACTATCCGCATCTTCCTCCTCGGCTTCATGGCATTCATCATCGCCTCGGCCAGCGGTGTGCTCTTCGTGAAGCTCTTCAACCTCGTGTTGCCGAAGTCTAAGAAGATCAACCCGCTTATCGGTAACGCCGGCGTATCAGCAGTGCCTATGTCAGCACGTATTTCCAACAATCTCGGTCTTGAGTACGACCCCAGCAACTACCTGCTCATGCACGCCATGGGTCCGAACGTGGCCGGTGTGATTGGTTCGGCTGTTGCTGCCGGTGTCCTCCTGGGATTCCTCGCTTGATTCAAGCCATAACCGCATAAGGGCTGCGACCCTTTCGAGCCGCAGCCTTATGCGTTATTTATTGTTAACCTACCGTTCGCTTACAAAATACCTTATTCCGGTTCATTCCGGTACACAATAGTGGCTTAGGACATTTAAAACAGTGTTAATTTCCAGTTTTTACCACAATAGCATCCTTTTTATCCGGTTTGTCAACAAACCTATGTCTCCTCCGGATTGTTTTAAAAATAGAAATTAATTCGAAATATTTAATAAATACTTATCGGTCTCAGTGAGCGAGAACTTTCGCCGTCCTCTATACCCGCTGGAACGCATTCAGACTTTGAAAAAATATGGTAACCAAAAAAGTCATCGACACAATTTACCGCCAGTTCAATCATCCGCCGCAATCGGTTGATGAACTCAACATAGGTCTACTGTTTGACTACGCAATCGAGAATCACGGTATAGTCATTGATGAAAACGACCTCTACATCGGAAGCGTTGACCCAAAATCACCGTTTGCCGTGCTTCCTCTTGACCGCATCCATGAAATTGTAGAATTTGACGATGTGATAGCCATTGTGCTTCACTCATCAATAATATTCCTCAACAAGCATAACTCCGACGTGAACGTGCATATACGCATGACCCCACCCTCGCTCTGGTCACGCCTGAAATCACGTCTCTCCGAACGCCGCCGCAATCCTAAGAACAATATAATGCTGACTGATGAAGCGTAGCGATATCTTCAACCGCACCGCTCTCCTGACCGGCACCGCCAAACTTGAGGAATTCGCCTCAAGGCGTGTCATAATTTTTGGAGTGGGCGGAGTGGGAAGCTGGACCGCTGAAACTTTAGTGCGGACCGGCTACACCGATATCACTCTTGTCGATGCCGACCGCGTGGCGGTGTCGAACATCAACAGGCAGCTTCCTGCCACATCATCGACCGTCGGTGAAGTCAAGGTGGATGCCATGAAGCATCATCTGCTTGACATCAATCCCGAGGCAAACATCACGGCTATACATGGATTCTACAATCCTGAAACCGCTCCCGACTACGACCTGACAGCCTACGACTACATCGTAGATGCAATCGATTCACTTTCCGACAAAGCACTTCTCATAATCCGTGCCACCGAAGCGGTCGCAGCTACGGCTTCATCGCCACGCCCCGTGAAATTCTATTCCTCGATGGGCGCAGCGCTCAAGCTCGACCCTTCGCGCATATCAGTGGCTGAATTCTGGAAGGTAACAGGGTGCCCCCTGGCAGCCTCACTGCGTCGCAAATTCAAAAAATCAGGCGATTTTCCCCGCCGCAAGTTCCAGTGCGTCTACTCCGACGAGTTAGTGCCCAACCATCCCGACTCCGCCTCGCTTACCGATACATCCGGAGCGCTCTCATATCGCAAAGCCTCCACCAACGGCTCGCTGATGCACATCACATCAATATTCGGCATCACACTTGCCTCACTCATCATCCGCGACACCCTGAAACGCAATTAGAGCCTGTCAACAACGCTCACGTCAAAACTGATTGCGTGGATTAGAGAAATTTTTCATTATTAATTATTTGGGTGTTCGGGGATTAATTACGACCTTTGCGCCGATTGAACACTTTGGGCAATCAAATGGGACAGATTACGGGGTTTGCCCCGAAAAAACCGTCCTGAAGTACCATATACCTATGTGCGGCCGCTTATATCCGGTAGGTCCGGATGTGTACCGCCCCCATTGACAAGTGGAGATAAAAAAGTTACAGAAGTTTCAATATTTATTTCTAACCATGAAATCCTATTAGTGATGGTAACAGTAATAGTCACATTTTTTATTTTAGGTTATTTGTGCATCGCTCTTGAAAGCGTGCTGAAAATCAACAAAGCCGTACCGGCGTTGCTGATGTGTGTGGTATGTTGGACACTCTATGCCTGCGGTTTTCCCGGCATGGATACCTCCGGACGTCTTCTCCACCATCTCGGAGAGACATGTGAAATCCTATTCTTCCTGATGGGTGCGATGACTATCGTGGAGATTGTAGACGCCAACGGTGGTTTCTACTTCGTTCACGACGCATTGGCTACCACAAGCAAGCGCAAGCTCCTCTGGCGCATCACATTCATGACTTTCATCCTCTCGGCCATCCTCGACAACCTCACCACTCGTATCGTGATGATCATGGTGCTCCGCAAACTCGTGGACGACCATAAGGACCGCATGATATTCGGCGGCATGATTATCATCGCCGCCAACGCCGGCGGTGCGTTCTCGCCCATCGGCGACGTCACCACCATCATGCTCTGGATCAAGGGCATGATTACCACCGGTGGTGTCATCAGCCAGCTCCTGCTCCCCTCGGTGGTGTCAGTGGTTGTGTCAGCGCTCCTCTGCTCCATGTACCTCAAGGGAGAAATCAAACCCGTAGTCAATACCGACAATTCAGCCGCCGCAGCCCAGACTCCCGGCGACCGCAACCTCATACTGTTCATCGGCGTGGGCGGCCTCATCTTCGTGCCCATCTTCCGCATGCTCACCGGCCTTCCCCCCTTCATGGGCATCCTCCTCGCCCTCGGCGTGCTCTGGCTTGTGAGCGAATACCGCTGCAACCGCAACGCGCTTCTCTGCGAGAACATCCACCTCAAGGTCACCACCCTCCTCTCGCGCATCGACATGGCCACCATCCTCTTCTTCCTCGGCATCCTCCTGGCCGTGGCCACACTTCAGGAGACCGGCGTGCTCACCGCATTCGGCCAGTGGCTCAACGAGGTTTCCAACGGCAACCACTACCTCGTCACCGGCATCATCGGCGTCGTGTCAAGTATCGTCGACAACGTGCCCCTCGTGGCCGGCTGCATGGAGATGTATCCCATCGCAGCTACAGGCGATTTCGCAGTCGACGGTCTGTTCTGGCAGCTCCTCGCCTACTGTGCCGGTGTCGGCGGCTCAATGCTCATCATCGGCTCGGCAGCCGGCGTGGTGGTGATGGGCCTCGAGAAAATCAGCTTCGGCTGGTATCTCCGCCGCTTCACCTGGATAGCATTTGTCGGCTACTGTTCAGGTATAGCGATTTACGCCATTGAGCACCTGCTATTCTTCTAATAAGAATGATTCAGATGAAATTCCTACCCTACATACTTATCTCATTAACCATCGCTGCCACCGGATGTTCAGCTCCGGTGGCAGGCGATGGAGAGGGAGAGGCGGAGGCAACTCAGTTTGAGAGCTCCGACCTCTCCCTCTTCGAGTTACGTGACCGTGTGAAAAAGGTCACAAAGACCACCTACTACAAGGTCACCCCCCGGGGCGATTCATTGGAGGTTGACACCGCCGCCGTAAACCGCATAGAGACCACCGTCTACTTCGACTCACTTGGCAATTACGTGCCGCGCCGCTACGAGCGTCTGCGCCGCGACAGCCAAGGGCGCATAACCCGCTGGGAGGACCGTAAACCCAATTTAAGGAATCTCCATGGAGGTTTCCTGAAGGACACCCTCGGCTACGAGCATGTGTCGGGCAATGTGGTGAAAAGCGACGGTATGGGCGACTTCGCCATCACCGTCTACGACGACAACCACAACATAGTGGGTCAATACACCGACCCGGCAGTAGAGGGTGAACAGACCGCCTGCTTCAACATTTACCGCGAGTTTGACCCCAAAGGCAACTGGACCCGGCGCATCTCCGTATGGACCACCCAGCAGCCCGGCTCACGCCCGCATGTAAGCTACACCTCCGAGGAAAGAGTTATTGTATATTATACAAACAGATAGGACTTATATACCCGAAATAAAAATCATCAATTATTCTACGGATTATGCGTGTTTGTTCACTCATAATCCGTATTTTATTGGTCGATAAGCATAATTTATTGGTAATTATATCCACAAATTCACATTTCTTTTGGTTATTCCAAATATTCTAACTTAATTTGCCTCATAATTACGAGATAAACTTACAATTCTTTTCATTTCCTCATTGAATTACTTATTGTAGTTTTAGAGATTATAGTTAAATCAGATTATGTAGCTTTATTAGAGAATACAGCCCTTAAATTCTGAATATTTTTATCATACTTACCTCATTTTTACATTTCTTTTATGCTATTTAGAAGAACCATGCCAATCATGTTGGCAACTCTTGTCGCATCATCATGTCAAGTAGACAGGATTGATGTTCCTGCCGATGAGCTCTATACCCGCGAGTTCATCAAGGAATTCGGGATATGCGACCCGAAGCAGGATTGGAACGCCGCCACTCCCGTGACAGCAAAGGTTGACGCATCAACCATACCGGGCACATCCACAATTTACATCTACGACCGCATGCCGGGCGCCGAAGGGTGTCAGCTTGCCGCTGAATTTTCAGCCAAAACAGCCGATTTCACATTCGACTTCGGAAAACACCTCACCCGAGCTTACGTGCAGGCATTTGATGCCGACGGACGTATGCTGCTCTCCTCCTACCTCCCCATTTCAAACTCAACCATGCTTATCTCCAGGTCCCGCAGCCTCTCGCGCGCATCGGAGACACCTGACATAACTCTTATAAACTTCAAAGATAATAGCAATACATATTTCAAATCCATAGGGAGCTTTAACCACACATTAAATGACTACTGGAGGCAGCACCCTAAATTTATTGAAGGGAGCGAATCTGAGTGGCAGAAATATCTGTATGTTTTCAACATTTATGGAATGTCGAGAAATGGCAATGATTACATCAACAATTTTTACCGTGGCACATATTCCACCGTCGACGATTCCCGCACCACAGCCGATTTAGCAGCAATTGTAGGCTCAGCCGGCGTGTTTCACGAACATGTAGGGCAAAACGCATCGGGAAACAATGAGTGCAATCTCCATAAATATCACGACCTCCTTGCTCCTGAGGATGGTGTAATCTACGACGCCCCTAATGGCGAAGTCACACTTGAATACATGTACGGAGCTGCCGCCTTCCACAACTCATTCGGTTATTTCTATTACCGCGAAAACGCCACCACCGAGGAGATATTAGCAGCCCCGAAATTCATATTAATGCTCGATGCCACCCCCTAGGGTAACACCCAACGACTCGACAACGGGAATGTGGACAGCAACTGGCAACCAATCGCTGCATGGACTGTAGATAAGATGCTAAACGAAAAGGGCACACTCCCCAGCGATGATATAGCGGATTATGAAAAGAACCACAGCTCAAACATCTCATATAAGCCATCGTTCTATAAACTTGTATATTATCCCATCAAATCAGATGGTTCATACGACTTGTGGTCTCCAACCTATAAGTTTGAAAAGGGTATTAAGATTGCGTTCTTCTCCCTGACACATGGTTTCCATAAAATCACACGCAATAAGCAATATCCGAATGACAAGAATTCAGGTGTTGATATAAACTACCCCTCATACATTACCAATGAAGAAATACGATTCTCGATTCCCTGGATGAATAAACTCTTCGGGCAGAGTCATGATGTCCAGGCAGAACATGGAAATTGCTCATTAGGCAATGATGCACCACTAATGTCATTCGTAAAATACAAATGGAACGGAGCATCCGTGATGGGTCTTGAGGACGGCACATACGGGAAAAACGACCATGACATGAACGATATCCTTTTCATGGTGCATGGTGTGGAGGACAATAGCCACAATTTCGAGACTTATCCTATTGCACAGTCATGGATAATAGCATGCGAGGACTTGGGTTCGACTTACGACTTTGACTTTAACGATATGGTATTCGGGGTGTCGTACATAGCCACCGACAAAAACAACCGCAAGGTCTATATCAAGGCTTTGGCAGCTGGTGGCACAATGCCTCTTGAGCTATTCCGCAACGACGTGAAAATCCATGAGGAAAAGGAGCACTGGAACCATTGGTTTGGTGCCGACCACGACGCATCACTGGTGCTCAACGCCGAAAGCATCCTTTACGAGGGTGACGAAATCGAGATTACCCTCGGCGAGAATGAGGAGTTCTCGCTCTCATCCAATATGTTCCAGAACGATGCCTCCGGAACACTCCCGATGGGTGGTTTCAAAGTAAAGGTAAACGGCAACACATGGGTGAAACCGGTAGGCACCACCGGCGACCACGACATAGCGCCGCAGATGATGCTCCTCCCCGCCTCATGGCAATGGCCCAAGGAACGAGTGCCGGTATACGTAGCCTATCCCGGAAGTGAGAACAATTCCGGGGAGAACATACCGGGATTCTCCGAATGGTTCCACTCCAATGATTACACCGTGTGGAACAGCATGATTCCTGCCGCCGGCAAGGTGGTGACCCACTCATGGAAAGGTCATCAGATTGAGAAATAGCATCCGCAACAGGGTGGGGAAAATGAAATAAGGGTACTCCACCGGGGGAAATTGGAGCGGATGGCAATGGTATAATTTATTATGGATAAAGATTGATTAATAGCAATTAGAACTTTATTGATGTAGCTGATTCTTAGGTGAAATTTAAGGGTAAACCATGTCTTAAGCAGATTGATTCTACACACCATCTCCAGCTTTGCACCGAGTGCAGGGCTGGATTTTTTTTATCGCCGTTGTACATTATCGCACCTTTTTGGGGTAATGGCATACTTATCTTTGTGGTATCATTAACCACAAAGATAATACGTAACACCATGAAGACAACAGATGCCTCAAAGAGTAAGAGTAAGAATTTAAGAAAATGTGCGGTTTCCACCCGGGCATACGACGATTTCACCACACGCATCCGGTCGGTCCTGTCGACCGATACTGAAGCTTGCAACCAGGCGCTGAGCCTCCTTGATGCAAGCGTGGGCTACGATGGCGACACAGTCAGAATAGAGAATTGCTCCATCAAAGCGCAAATAGCATTCTCGATAATCAAACCTGAGATTGACAGGGCAGTCAAGCGCTCGCAGGCAGCGCGTGAACGTGCCGCGCGCCGAAAGGCTACCACTCTCATAAAAACCGCAGCCCCGACTATCGCCACAGAAAAGCCCGTAAATAGCAGCTCAGACTGCGACACAGAGCCGCAAGCCACCGATTGCAATACAGAGCCGCAAGCTACCGACTGTGATGCAGCCACGCCTAAGGAAAATCTCCAGGTATCGCGCCGCAAACGCCGTGAACGACGCAAGAAGCGCCGCAATCAGAAAGCGGCGATGCGCGCCATCAGTGAGAAGCGCGAGCATCAATTTTCAAGCGACCATACAGCGCTCAGTCAGGAAAAAACCGTCCCTGCAGCTCGAAGCTAAGGAAAAACGTTCCTGACAACCGAAGCCAAAGAGAACCGTCTCATGCCGAAGCGGTAACAATAGGGCGTAAAAAACATAGACGCCTCGGCGGACCGAAACGTCTATGTTATTTTGAGCAATTACATCAGATAGCCCGTAGACTATCTGATGTAATCCGGAATATTCAGATAAGATTATCTCCAACGGGGGTCACCAACGTTCTTGTCGGTGATGATTGAGGGAACATTCTTGTACTTGAGAGCATTGAAGATATCATCGGGAGCGGCGTGAGCCTTAGGAGCATTATCGGTAGCAGCCTGCTGAACGTAGGGAGGAGTGGGAGCTGAGAAGAGGTCAGTTGCCATCATAGCCTTGCCATTGTTGTCAGTAAGCACATTCACGTTCAGGTCTTCCTTAGTGCCAAGGTTACCGGGGTTCCACTTAGTGGCACCAAACGAGTTGCTGGCACGGTTGAAGCCCTGTGAAGGACTGAAGATACCATTCTGCTCGATGTGACCTTCGCGGCAACCAACAGAGTAGTTATCCTTGATATCAAATGAGAAGTGACCATCACCCTTGATTTCGCGGATATCGGCACCATACTGGTAGAGGTTACGCTGGTCGTTGTCAGCAGCGGTAAGAACAATCAGGTTACGCTGGAATGAGTAGTAAGAACCACCGGGAACGTAACGGGTCTGGAAGAAGTTACGGCCTGAGCTGCGGGTAGAGAAGTTGATGAAGGTGTTACCCTCGATACGGATGCTCCAATGCACGCTGCTATCGTAGTTGATGTTCTTATCGTTATCAGAAATCATTGCAGTACGGGGTGAATCGTACACAGTGTTGTTGATGAACCAGAAGTCATTGTAGATGTTTGAGTTGGTCTGACCACCGTCACCTGCAAACCATGCATAACCACGACCGTTGTTGTCATAGTAACCGCAGTTGTAGAAGAGGTTGCCATCAATCACCATCTTGTCAAACACTTTACGCTTGTTACCCTGCACACGGATGAAACCGCGAATCATGCGCTGGAATGTACAGTTGTATACTTCAAATGACTTGAAGGTCACAGCCATACCGTTTGAGTACATGTTGGCGAAATAGTTACCGGTTGCACCGCTTTCACCGAAGTTCTTGGCAAGAGGAGCGTCGAAGTCAATGTTGCGGAAAATCACTGTACCTACTTCGATAGGAGCGTCAGCCTCTCCGGATTCACGCGGACGACCGAACATGAAGTTACAGGTCTGGATGTTGGCAGTCTGACCACCATATTCGTTAAGACCTACACCGATACCACCGAGGTAAACCTTAGCGCGCTTGCCGGCAGCCACGTCCTCAGGACGGGTCTCGAGGGTGAAGCCCTTGCAGATAGTGGGGTTAGAGAAGAAGAAGTAAGCCTTGTCACCTTCAAGATAGAAAGTCTGACCTTCAGCGAGAGTAACGTCAGTCTTGTAATCCTCGAAAATCTTGTCGAGGTAGCAAGCCTGGTAAGCCACTTCACCGGGGATTGAGTCAGTGGCGCGTACTTTATGTTCAATCAAGATAGGTTCACCGGGGTCACCGTAAACGGGCTTGGCGATTGAGTTGGCACGCTGGTCAACGAGAGCCACAGGACGCTGGGTATTTACAAGGTTCACGTCGTAGATACAGTTCTGTGAAAGACCGGTAACACGGATTTCAGCCTTGCCATTCTCGAAAGAAGTCACATCAATCGGATACATCTTGAACTGTTCGTCCACTGTACCGTTGGGGGTAGACTTTGAAGGAGTCACAGTAAGATAGTTGAAGAAGAACTTAGCCTTCGAGGGGTCATCCTGGTTGCCATCCTGCACGAAGTCGAAGTGACGCTTCGCTTCTTCAAGCATTTCGGCGCCGCTACCGTAGTTGGCAGCATAGTCGGCCATCGAAGAGGTGAAGTTAACGTCCACATATACAGTGAATGCGTCGCGGTCCTCAGAGATGTTACCCACGTTGATAGCCGCAGGAGTGTCATAACGGTTAGAGGTAGTGAGACGGAGGAAACGGGCCCACTCGCGCTGTGTGGCGATGCCATACCAGTAAGAGTTATGCTCTTCAACACCATCGGGGTGAAGCACACGGATGGCGAAGAGGTAAGTTTCACCGTAGTCGAGGTCCTCGAGATAAATCACGTTCTCGGTGTCACCGTAACGGAAGTGTTCGCTGGGAGTTTTGTTAGCGAAATCCTCGGGAGTCACGATGAAATGGTCGGTAAGTTTGTCAGGATTGTTCCAGTCCTCATCCTCACCGGAGCTGAGACCGGCATTGGGACCATATTTGATTTCGTAGCCGGCAGCACCCTCTATACCGTACCAGGCGAGGCGGATAGTGTTGCGCTCCTCGGTGATGGGCATAGAGCAATATGACTGGTCGGCAGTCTCATCCTTGTTTGTAGTTTCAAGATGGCGGAACTGAGTCATAGGCATACGGTTGAAGTCCTTTGTGGGGTCAACCGGACGCATATCCTCATTGTCATCGCTACAAGACACTGCGCCAAACCCAAGAAGGGCGGTCAATGCGTATATAAATAATTTTTTCATTTTTCAGGCGAATGTAGATTAGTTATAACCGTACTTGTTAACATATTTACCCATTGAGCGAGTCACGACTGCACGGGGGTAAGGAAGAATGTAGCGTACAACCGGGAGGTTAGAAGCATTGATAGCGGCCGATGGGATAGGAGCGCCAACATAGTTACCGTTATCGTTGATTTTGATGATACCGTCATCCTCGTCGCAGTTGAGGTAACCTCTCATGCTGTAAAGGAAGTGTGCGGTAGGAACACCCTTATTATCGTCGTCCCATTCTACATCAGTAGAACCGGGCTGCACGAGGTTGCCGGAAGCATCCTTGTAGTTGGTGCGCTGGTCCTCGGTTATAGTGGTGCGGAAACGGTTGATAACCCATACGATGTTCATGTTGGGAGAGCTCTGCGGGAACTCATAGAAGGGAAGCTTGTAGCCACCATCAGCAGAGTTGGGGTCATCACCATGCCAGGGATAGTTGTTGTGGTAGTACACCTTATCAATGAAACGCTCGCTCCAATTGATACCGTCGTGCTCACTGATTTCCTCATCATAGTATGTTCTAGCCATCGCTATGTTGAAGTAGCGGAAGTATGTCCAGTATACATTCTCTGAAAGCATGTTGTTACGCACGAGGTCGCGCCAGCGCATGTTCTCACCTGCAAATTCAAACTTACGTTCGTCGAGCACAGCCTTGAGGAATTCATCCTTTGAGCCGTAACGGTCGGGCTGAGAAATCTTATCGGCAGCGTCCATGCCACGGAAAGCACGTTCGCGCACTGTCTCGAGAGCCTTGATAGCGTCGCCTGTAGGACCGCCGTTGAGTTCGTTGGCAGCCTCAGCATACATAAGAAGCACATCGGCATAGCGCATGTAGGGGTAGTTGAAACCGGTGTTATCCTCGGTAGCAGCACCAAGACCGCCGGTGTTCCAGAGCTTTGACCACTTACCGTTGTAGACGGTACGACCGTTGTTGTACTGGGGTTCACCCTGATTGTTATAACCGAAGAGCTGGTTTACGAAACCACGGCGCTTATCCTTCTCATCGAAGAAGTAAGAGTAGAGAGCGTTGAGCTGGGCAGAGCTGTCAGACTTACCCCAAGCGTGAACGGTGGTACCTGAAGTGTTATCCATCTTAGGACCGTGGATATAACCTACAGAACCTGTTGACTCTTTTGCGAAAGGAATTTCGAAAATCACGTCATCGTTGGTCACGGTGGCGTTGAAGTTACATTCACGCACGAATACTTCATAGAATTCGCTGCTGAGTGAATGAGTTGACTCGGTCATCACCTTGTTTGCATAGTCCTTTGCAATCTGATAGAACTCAAGATAGTTGGCAGGACGCTGCATTGAACCGTAGGCACCGCCTCCGTCGGGACGGAGAGAGTAACCGCCGGCAGTCATGGCGAGACGGGCAATCATAGCCCAAGCCATTTCCTTGGAGATACGTTCCACACCGTCAGTCCAACCGGTCTCTGAAGTGAGACGCATGTGGGGAGCTGCATCGATGAGGTCGTTAATCATATCGGTAAGGATAACTGTACGGTCAGCGATATCGTAGATTTGGGTATCGGTCTTGTCCGGTGGAAGACGAGTGTAAGGAACGTCACCGAAGTACCATACCAAGTCATGATAGAAGATGGCACGGAGCACCTTAGCCTCGCCGAGCATCTGCATGAGTTCGGTATCCTCAACATCATAGATAGGAGAGTTCTCTACACCGTAGATGAACATATTGGCATTTCGGATGCTGCCGTAGAGAGCATCCCAAGCCTTCTTGATGGCACTTCCGTCAGCGTCACATTCGTAACGGCGGTAACCGGTAGATGAAGCGTAACGGTCCTGGCTGATATAGTAATCAACGTCGGTGTTGAAGGTAAACTCCTTCATGAACGCCTTACCATAAGTATCGCCGGTGAGCATGGACGCGTATATACCATTGAGCGCACGGTCCATCTCACGCTTGCTCTCGAATACCTCTGTAGGGATAATCTTCGAGGGAGCATCTACATCGAGGTAGTCCGAACATGAGCCAAGGGCAAATGCAGTAAGACCAACCAGAAATATATTGCGTAATTTCATTGTTTCTATTAATTTTTGAAAGATGGTATAAGATTTACGTTAGAATGTAACATTCAGACCAAATACGTAGCTGCGGCTACGGGGGTAACGGTTCATATCGAATGAAGGAGTGAGACCACTCTGCACGTCAACCTCGGGGTCGAAACCTGAGTAGTTGGTGATGATAAACGGATTAGTCACAGAAGCGTAGAAACGAAGTTTTGACATACCTGCTTTCTTGATGATGTTCTGGGGAAGAGTGTAACCGAGAGTGATGTCGGTACAACGGAGGAATGAACCGTCTTCCACGAAGTAACTCATTGTCACGTCCTTGTTAAGGTCGGCAGGGTTCCAGTTGTGAGTGTTGGCATTCTTGTCGATGTAGAGCTGCTTGAAGTCAGCGAAGTTCTCGTTACCGTAGATACATTCTGAACCTTCTACGTAAGTCCAACGGTCAGTGTACTTGTTGAGGACGTTGTAGAAATTGTCATCATTCTTGATAGAAGATGAGAGATAGTAAGCGGTAGCGTTGTAAACGTCGAAGTCAAGGAAGTAGGTGAAGTTGGCGGTGAAGTCAAATGATTTCCACTGACCAGAGAGACCGAAACCACCCTGGAATTTGGGAGTGGTGCGGCCGATCACTGTACGGTCATTGTCGTCAATCACACCGTCGCCATTAAGGTCCTTGAATTTGGGCTTACCGGGGAGTGTGGGGTCACCTGAGGGTGAACCTTCGAAAATGTTGTTCATGTCAACAGGAATCTGCTTGCCGTTCTCATCTACCTTGGGCACGTAAGTACCTGTACCGCTTGATGCCACATAGTCGAATTCATCGAAGCCATAGAGACCGTCGTAAACGAAACCGTAGATAAGACCTACTTCGCCACCTACTTCAAGACGATAGTTGTAGCCACCGTCCTTAGAGCGGCTGTGGGTGTCGTAGAGGTAATCGAAGTCACCGGTGAGCTTGTCGACCTTCATCTTGTTGGCACCGAGGTTGAAGTTGGCTGAGAGGACATAGTCCTTGCCACGGAGGATGTCGCCGTTGACCGAGAGCTCGAAACCGCGGTTGGTAACCTGACCGATGTTCTGATACTGCTTGGTGTAACCAGTGGTGGAGAGGATGTCGGCCTTATAGATAAGGTCGGAGGTGGTGTTCCAGTAGTACTCGGGGGTGATGCGCAGACGACCGTTGAAGAACGAGAGGTCGAACGCGAAGTTGCGGGTGAGGGTGGTCTCCCACTTCAGGTCGGGGTTGGGGAGGTACTTGTAAGGACCATACCAGAGCTCGCCGTCGGGAGTAACCTCGCCGAAGCCGGGGCCGCCGGTAGAGTTGGAGGTGTAGAGGTAGCGCCACATGTCGGCCTCGATGCGGTTGTTACCGGCCTTACCGATGGCGGCACGGAACTTAAGTTCGTCAAGCCAGGTGAGATCCTTCATGAAGTCTTCCTTGAGATTACCCATGCACCTGAAACCGAGGGGAAGTAGCCCCACTGGTGCCCGGGAGCGAACACTGACGAACCGTCGGCACGGAATGTAGCCGAGAGGAGGTACTTGTGGTCGTAGTTGTAGTTGAGCTGACCGAAGTAAGAAGTGGTGCGGTTGGCGGTGCCAAGCTCAGAGGTCGAGGTGTAAGGAGTACCGAGGCCCATGTTGTTGAAAGCCTTGTCAGCTGTGATGTTGTCAGGGAAGTAACGGTTCATCTGCGCGGTCTGCTCTTTCTGCTTGTGATAGAGCTCGAAACCGACGAGGGCGTAGAAGTTGTTCTTCTCCTTGATGCTCCAGTCGTAAGAAGCGGTGGTGGTCCAAGTGTAGGAGTTGGTCTGCTTCTTGGCGATTTCAGCTACGGGGAGGTTGTTGTGCTTCTTACCGGTAGAGGTAAGACGACCGTAGAAACGCTTGTCATCCTTGAACGATACTGTGTAGACTCCATCAGTGCGGATGGTAAGACCATCGATGGGCTTGAACTCAAGGGCAGCCTGATTGGAGAAAGTGTAAGTGTGACGTTTGCGGACGTTGGTCTTGATGTCGGATACCGGGTTGGTATACTGGAAGATTTGTTCCTGGTCGGGGTCAACAGTACCTTCGGGCCAGAAAGCGCCGAATTCGCGGATACCGTTGGTGGGACGGTAGCGGAGCACGTCGATGATACCGCCGGTACCTACGTTGTCACCACCTGCACCCTCGTCACGACGATAGGTCATCTTGGGGTTGTACTGGAAGGTAAGGTTGGGGAGGATCTTGGTCTGGAGCTTGGTGAGGATGTTGGTACGACGTACGCCCGTGCCCATGATGATACCCTTGTCCTCGCTCTGGGTAAGCGAGATGTTGTAACGGGTATTGTCATTGCCGCCACCGATAGAGAGGTTGGCTGAGTAAGAGAAGGGGTTGTTGCCCATTACCTCGTCCTGCCAGTCATGGCTGCGGGCGCTGCGGTAAAGGTCCATGTCGTTGGGGTCACCGAAGTTGTAACGGAACAGACGGGTACGTTTGTTACGGGTTGAGTGACCTGTAGCGTAGTCCCACTGGTAGTTAACGAAGTCGTAGGGATCCATGAGGTCGAGCTTCTTGGAGATGTGGCTGACAGAACCCTGAAGGTTGAGAGACACCTGAGTCTTGCCTTCCTGAGCCGACTTGGTGGTCACGATGACAACACCGTTACCACCCTTCGCACCATATATAGCGGTGAGCGAGGCATCCTTGAGGACGTCGATGCTCTGGATATCGGACGGGGGAATATCGTTGATGTTCTCAACCTGGAAACCGTCGACGATATAGAGAGGGTCGTTGGACTGGGTCACAGATGTCGCACCACGCACGCGGATGTTGATGTCGGCACCGGGCTGACCGTCGACTGTGGTAACCTGCACACCGGCAACCTTACCCTGAAGGGCGACGGCTGCAGAGGTCACAGGCACGGCGGCGAGTTTCACACCCGAGACCGAACCTACCGAACCGGTGAGGTCGCGGCGGGCACGTGTGCCGCCGTAACCGATTACCACCACTTCTTCAAGGGCTTCGGAGTCTTCAACAAGTACCACCTTAAGTTCAGTGCGACCGTCAAGGCTGATAGTCTCGGTCTTGTAACCGATATAAGTCACCTTGATAGTGGCTTTAGGCGAAACGTTCTTGAGAGTGAAGTTACCGTCAAAGTCAGTAACCACTACATTCTGAGTGCCGTCAACCGAAACGGTTGCGCCAATCATGGGTTCACCGGCGCTGTCCTCGACCACACCGGTAACGGTGATGTTCTGAGCGCGTGCGGGCAGACCGACGCAGAGCACCATAAGAAGAGCATGGTTTTCCAATGCGTCGCAAAGGAAAATCGCCGTAGCCATTGCCTACGACCTGAGTTTAAGTCTTTCATGTTAATTGTTGAATAATAAATAAGATTTTTTCATGCAAAATTTTAATAAATATAGGTAGTGATTGGGTTGTATATGCAATCAAATGAGAGATTGGTTAAGAGGAGTAAAGATTAGGTCACGCAGAGTGCAGTGCCTCACGGGGGTTGAGATTTGGGTTAACACGGGAAAGTAGAGTTCGTCACACGAAAGGGTTATGTCTCGGTGAAAAACGGGAACAATCATCTTGATAATGAGAAGAGTAAATAAGCCATCCGGCTTACTGTGAATTGAGGTAATTGATTAGGGTTAAAAATGGCGTTATTATTATGGTCAAAATTTTGCACAAAAGTAAACAAAAATTTTCAGTTCTCAAATAGCTTAACATTAAATAACGAAAAATTTGCCAATAGAAATTGGGCGATTTGCGTGAGTATTGCTACCTTTGCACCGGGTAAGGTGCGAGCAGCCTCGACCCTGCCCCGAAAAATCTCAATCTATAACACCCCAATAATACCAATTCATCAAATTTTCGCCATGAAAAAAATCGCATTTTTAGTTTTCGCGCTATGCGTTTCCATGGTGGGAGCAGCCATGACGCCGGACGAGGCGTGGACGACTCTCTACCCGGAGATTGAAAAGCAGATTACCGAGCCGACTTTCCGTGACAAAGATTACAAGCTCTTTGACTACGGGAAAAAGTCGAAAACCAAAGGATTTCTCTACACTGAGTTGATAAACAAGGTCATCGACAAGTGCAGCCAGGAAGGTGGCGGACGTGTCATCATCCCCAAAGGCACATGGCTGACCGGACCTATCACACTCAAAAGCAATGTGAACCTCCACCTCGAGGAGGGCGCAGTGCTCCTCTTCACCGACGATACAAGCCAGTATCCTATAGTACGTACCCGCTGGGAAGGTATGGACTGCTACAACTATCAGCCCATGGTCTATGCCTACAAGCAGGAAAACATCGCCATCACCGGTAAGGGCACCATCGACGGAGGCGCAAGCAACGAGACATGGTGGAGCATGAGCGGCAAGAAAGGTCGCCCGGAAGCAGCAGTGACTCAGAAAATCGGTCGTCCCCTCCTCCAGGAGTGGAACGAGAATGCTGTGCCGGTCGAAAAACGCATACTCGGCGAAGGCTACGGCATGCGTCCGCAGCTCGTAAGCCCCAGCTGGTGTAAAAATGTGCTGATTGAGGGCGTGACTCTGCTCCGCGCAGCTTTCTGGGTGATACATCCCCTCTACTGCGAGAATCTAACCGTAAGAGGCGTGCATATCCAGAATGACGGACCTAACGGCGACGGATGTGACCCCGAATCATGTAAGAATGTAAAAATAGAGGATTGCTTCTTCGACACCGGCGACGACTGCATCGCCATCAAGAGCGGACGCAACCGCGACGGACGCGAGCAGAATGTCCCTACCGAGAATGTGATCGTGCGCAACTGCCAGATGAAAAACGGCCACGGCGGCATCGTGGTCGGCAGCGAAATCTCAGGCGGCTTCAAGAATCTCTTCCTTGAGAACTGCGTGATGGACAGCCCCGAACTTGACCGCGTGGTGAGCATCAAGACCAACTCATGCCGCGGCGGTGTCATCGAGGACATCTATGTCCGCAACGTCGAGGTGGGCCAGTGCAAGGAGGCCGTGCTCAAAATCAACCTCCTCTACGAGCGCAAGGAAGCCTGCGACCACAGCTTCCCCCCGTGGTTCAGAACGTATACCTCGAGAACATCACCTGCAAGGAGAGCAAGTATGGCGTGATGATCGAAGGATATGAGGATATCTGCAACATCCGCAACATCGAAGTAAAGAATTGCCACTTCAACGGCGTAAAGGATGGCAACTCAATCAACGGCATGGTGAAGAACGTGCTGATTGCCAACACATACATCAACGGTAAACTCTGCAAGGATTACGAGCCTACATCGCAGAAGATGGTTTACTCAGAGATGACACGCAACCCCGAAAGCTGGATGCTTGACTTCAGCAAGCGCCAGAAGTGGACATACTCCATCGGCACAGAGCTTGATGCATTCATCGCCATGGCCGACCGCTATAACGACAAGGTGGTGGAGGAATATGCCATCTCCTATGCCGACAGCCTCGTCAACCCCGACGGCACCATCAAGACATACGACATCAAGCACTACAATCTCGACCAGGTGAAGACCGGCAACCTGCTCATGGTGGCATACGACCGCACCGGCGACGAGAAGTATCTGAACGCCATCCACACCCTGCACGAGCAGCTCAAGGGCCAGCCCCGCACCTCCGAGGGCGGCTACTGGCACAAGAAGATCTATCCCCACCAGATGTGGCTCGACGGCCTGTTCATGGCCGAGCCCTTCAGCGCCAAGTATGCCAAGCGCTATCTCTCCGGCAACGAGCAGGAAGAAGCCTGGGATGACATCGCCAACCAGTTCCTCACCGTTGCCAAGCACACCTACGACCCCAAGACCGGCCTCTACCGCCACGCATGGGACGAGAGCAAGGAGCAGTTCTGGTGCGACAAGGAGACCGGACAGTCGGCCCACGCATGGGCCCGCGCTCAGGGCTGGATATTCATGGCACTGCTCGACGTGCTCGAGGAGATGCCCGCCGACAACCCCAACCGCCCCGAGCTGGTCAAGCTGCTCAAGTCGCTGGCCGACGGCGTTGTCAAGTTCCAGGACACCAAGAGCGGATGCTGGTATCAGGTGCTCGACCAGCCCGGCCGCGAGGGCAACTACCTCGAAGGCACCGCCACAGCCATGTATGTCTACTCGCTGCTCCGCGGCGTGCGCCTCGGCTAGCTCGACCAGAGCTACCTCAACGCGGCCCTCACCGGCTGGAACGGCATGCTCAAGCACCTCGTGCGCACGACAAGGACGGCACCATCTCGCTGACCAACTGCTGTGCAGTGGCCGGCCTCGGCGGCTCAGGCCGTTACCGCGACGGTACGTTCGAATACTACATCTCCGAGCCTATCCGCGACAACGACGCCAAGGGCGTAGGTCCGTTCATCATGGCTTGCCTTGAGATGGAGCAATTCTAATCTGCCGGAAACGTAAGACTATCAATTTTTTCATAATATTGTTTTTTTTGACTGAGGTCGGAGGCTTGTGCAAGTCTCCGGCTTTTTTATTGCATGTTTTTACTGACAAACAATATGGCTGTTGGCGGTTTTGAGCGCACCACCCTACCCTTTGGCAGCGGCAGGAGACAAAATGAGCGGCGGCTCGGCGAATAGTTAATAAATTAAAAAAGTTTACGAAAATACGGGCGAAAATTATTACCTTTGAGGAAATTTTACATACTTGAATCATCTTACCTGAAAACTTGCTACCCGGTCACTCTTCCCATCGGAGACAGGTGACGTGTAAGTATGCATCAATCATCGTTAAAAACCTTAATAATCATTACCTTTCTACTTTAAAATGAAATTAGCCAGAAAACTTTCACTGCTTACAGTTGCAGCCACCACGATATTCACAGCGTGGGGCGATGATACCGTATCAAAAGTATGGTCCCCGGACCTTGGTAACGGACAATACATCAATCCCGTAATCAATGCTGACTATTCCGACCCCGACGTGTGTCGCGTGGGTGATGATTATTACATGACAGCTTCCAGCTTCTGCGATATTCCCGGTCTGCCCATTCTCCACTCCAAGGACCTTGTCAACTGGACCCTTATCGGTCATGCCATAGCCGAGATGCCCGAATATGCCCAGGCTGCCCCCGACCCATCGCACGGTAACGCCGTATGGGCACCCGCAATACGCTATCACAACGGTGAATTCTATATCTATTACGGTGACCCTGACCTTGGGATTTTCATGACCAAGACCAAGAACCCTGCAGGACCATGGGAACCTCTCGTACATGTCCATAAGGCAAAAGGGATCATCGACACCTGCCCCTTCTGGGACGAGGACGGCAAGGCATACATAGCCCACGGCTATGCAGGAAGCCGCGCCGGAGTCAAGAGCATCATCGGCATGATCGAGATGACCCCCGACGGCAAGAGACCATCGGTCAGGACCGCATCATATATGACGGACACGTCGACAACCCCACCATCGAGGGCGCCAAGATGTACAAGCGCGGCGATGGTACTATATTTTCTCACCCTCGGGCGGCGTTGCCACCGGCTGGCAGGAAGTGCTCCGCTCCAAGAGCCCCTGGGGTCCCTACGAGATGCGCAATGTCATGGAGCAGGGCGACACCGACATCAACGGTCCTCACCAGGGCGCGTGGATTGACACCCCCGACGGCAAGGAGGACTGGTTCATCCACTTCCAGGACAAGGGCCCTTACGGTCGCGTGGTACATCTCCAGCCCATGGCATGGCGCGAGGATGGCTGGCCTGTGATAGGTGTTGACCCCGATGGCGATGGTCGCGGCAATCCTGTGCTCAAGCACCGCAAGCCCAATGTAGGAGGCACTTATGCGAAGGCTAACCCCGCAGAATCTGACGAATTCGACTCCAATACTCTTGGTCTGCAGTGGCAGTGGAAAGGCAATCCCTCGGCCCTCTGGTATTTTGCTGATGCAAACGCATCTAAACTGCGTCTGTTCTCTCACCACACCCCGGGAGCAAAGCGCATCTACGACATGCCCAATATTCTGCTCCAGAAATTTCCCGCACACAATTTCACCGCCACAGCCAAAGTACAGTTCGCCCCCCGCGTGAACAACGGCAAAGTCTCAATCGGCGAACGTGCAGGTCTCATCGTGATGGGCTACAATTACGGCACTATTGCCCTTGAAAGCCGCGAAGATGGCATATATCTTGTATATATCGACTGCGAGAAGGCTAACAAAGGTGGTCAGGAGACCAATGTTGATGCCGTGAAAATTGATGGCGGCAAGGATATCTACCTCCGCGTGCAGGTGAAATATACAGGAGCGAAGAAACCGAACCAAAAAGCCGACTACAAGGCAGAGGCACAGTTCTCGTACAGTTTCGACGGTAAGAAGTTCACCACCTTCGGTCGCCCGCTTGATGTGCGCGAAGGTCATTGGATTGGTGCCAAGTTCGGTCTGTTCTGCAGCCGCGACTGGGTCAGCAACGACAGCGGATGGCTTGACGTAGATTGGTTCCGCGTCACCAAATAATCTATCAGCCTACTGTTCGATTTATCTCATTATCGCATATTTATTTATAATATCGGTTCCGATTTATATATTCATATCTGATTAGAAACATGAAAATTAAATTTTTCCTCGCCGCCCTGTTTGCCGCCGTTGCACTGACCTCGGCTGCACAGGCAGACAAAAAGTGGAAACATGATATTGTAGTGGCTCAGGATGGCTCAGGCGACTATACCACTGTGGCGGCCGCTCTTGATGGCATCCGCGCATATATGGACTATAATGTCACCGTGCATATAAAAAACGGTGTGTACAAGGAAAAAATCGTGATTCCGTCATGGCTGAAGAACGTGAGCTTTGTCGGCGAGAACCCTGACAGCACCATCATCACGTTTGACCATCACGCCAACATTGACAATATGGGGACCTTCCGTACCTATACCGTCAAGGTGGAAGCAAGCAATGTCACATTCCGTGACCTCACCATCGAAAACAATGCACCGCAGCTCGGACAGGCAGTGGCTCTCCATACCGAAGGTGACAAACTGCAGTTCTACAATTGCCGTCTGCTCGGCAACCAGGACACAGTGTTCACCGGCGGCAAAAACATGCGCCTGTACTTTGCCAACTGCTACATAGAGGGCACCACAGATTTCATTTTTGGTCCTGCCACCGCATATTTCAAGGATTGCACCATCCACTCCAAACGCAACAGCTACATCACCGCCGCCTCGACCCCCGAGGACGTTGCCGTGGGCTATGTCTTTGACGGATGCAGGCTTACGGCAGCCGACGACGTGAAGAAGGTATATCTGGGCCGCCCGTGGCGCCCCTATGCCCACACCATGTTCATCAACTGCGAGATGGGTTCGCACATCCTCCCCGAAGGATGGCACAACTGGCGCAATCCCGACAATGAGAAGACTGCCCGTTACTGCGAATACGGCTCAACCGGCGCAGGCGCACCCTCAGGCAACCGTGTGGCTTGGGCGAAACAACTCACCGACTCGGAAGCCGCCGAGCTTCTTGACGTCAACAAGGTGTTCACACAATTCTCCACCTGGCTCCCCTCAGAAAATTAAAAAACGAAACTCAACTCCCCGAATATAATAAATAACTAAACATATTTCTATCATGAAAGCTTTAAACAAACTCACTGCCCCCAAGGCAGTTGCACCCGAAAGAATCATCCAATTCGGCGAAGGTAACTTCCTCCGCGCATTCGTTGACTGGATCATCAAGAACATGAACGACAAGACAGACTTCAACTCGTGCGTAGTCGTTGTTCAGGGTACGCCCGACGCATTCGTGATGCAGCTGCTCGAGGGTCAGGACTGCCTCTACCATGTCAACCTTCAGGGCCGTCTCGAGGGTGAGGTCATCAACTCGTTCACCCGCGTGGACGTCATCAGCCGCGGCATCAGCCCCTTCACCCAGACCGACGCATTCCTCGCGCTGGCCGACCAGCCCGAGATGCGCTTCGTCATCTCCAACACCACCGAGGCCGGCATCGCATTCGACCCCGCCTGCAAGCTCGCAGACCGCCCTGCCGCTTCATATCCCGGCAAGCTCACCCAGCTCCTCTACCGTCGCTTCAAGACCTTCAACGGCGCTCCCGACAAGGGCTTCATCATCATGCCCTGCGAGCTCATCTTTGAGAACGGCCACCACCTCAAGGAAATCATCAATAAGTACATCGACCTCTGGAAAGAGGAACTCGGCGCTGACTACGAAGCATTCAAGACTTGGTTCAACACCTACTGCTACGTTTGCTCTACCCTCGTTGACCGCATCGTCCCCGGATTCCCCCGCAAGGAGATCGCCAGATTCAGGAAAAGCTCGGCTACAAGGACAACATCGTGGTTCAGGGCGAGGCATTCCACCTCTGGGTTATCGAGCGCGCCTCGAACATGACCCTCGACGAGCTCCGCGCCGAGTTCCCCGCCGAGAAGGCCGGTCTCCAGGTGCTCATCACCGACTCCGAGGCTCCCTATCACGAAAGAAAGGTGACCCTGCTCAACGGCCCGCACACCGTGCTCTCGCCCGTGGCATTCCTCAGCGGCGTAAACATCGTGCGCGACGCCTGCAACCACCCCGTCATCGGCAAGTACATCCACAAGGTGCAGTTCGACGAGCTCATGCAGACCCTCAACCTCCCCATGGACGAGCTCAGAAGTTTGGTGCCGACGTGCTTGAGCGTTTCAACAACCCCTACGTCGACCATCAGGTGACATCCATCATGCTCAACTCGTTCCCCAAGTTCCAGACCCGCGACCTTCCCGGCCTCAAGACATATCTCGAGCGCAAGGGCGAGCTTCCCAAGGGTCTCGTGCTCGGTCTCGCAGCCCTCATCACCTACTACAAGGGTGGCAAGCGCGAGGACGGCACCGAAATCGTTCCCAACGACGACCAAAAGATCATGGACCTCCTCACCGAGCTCTGGGCTACCGGCGACACCCGCAAGGTGGCCGAGGGCGTCCTCGCAGCCAAAGACCTCATCTGGGGCGTTCACGGCGACCTCAATGAAATCCCCGGTCTCACCGACATGGTTACCGATTTCCTCAACAAGATTCAGGAAAAAGGTATGCTTGAGACTGTTAAAGAAATTGTTGAATAAGCCCTTCCATAATATAGCTGATGAAGGACTATTTAAAAATCAACCCTGCCGACAACGTTGCAGTCGCCATCAACCCGCTCACCGCAGGTGCGACTGTCAACGTCGGAGGCGAGGATATCACTCTAATCAGTGACATCCCTGCCGGACATAAATTCGCCCTCCGCGACATAGCCGAGGGTGAGAACGTGATCAAATACGGATTCCCCATCGGCCACACGCGCCATGCCGTGGCCAAGGGCGCATTCCTCGACCACAACGACATCAAGACCAACCTTGAAGGTCAGCTCGACTACTCGGACATCCATATCAAGAATGACCATGTACCCGCCCCGGGCTCAGCTCTCAAGGGAGAGGAAAGGACATTCCGCGGATATGTGCGTCCTGACGGTCAGGTGGGCATCCGCAACGAGATATGGGTAATCCCCACCGTAGGTTGCGTCAACGGCATCGTCAAGCAGATCGTGGACCGCGTCAACGCCGAGACCGGCGCTGAAGGCGTGGACGGCATCTTCGGATTCCCCCACAACTATGGCTGCTCGCAGCTTGGCGACGACCACGAGAACACCAAGAAGATACTCCGCGACATGGTGCACCACCCCAATGCCGGCGGCATCCTCGTCGTGGGCCTCGGCTGCGAGAACAACCAGCCCAAGGTTTTCGAGGAGTTCTGCGGCGACTATGACCGCGACCGCGTCAAGTTCATGGTATGTCAGGAAGTCGAAGGCGACGAGGTGGAGGAAGGTGTAAAGATACTCCGCGGTCTCTACGAGAACGCCCGTAAATTCACCCGTACCACCGTTCCCGCCTCCAAGCTCCGCATCGGTCTCAAGTGCGGCGGTTCCGACGGATTCTCCGGCATCACCGCCAACCCGCTTCTCGGCGAATTCTCCGACTGGCTCTGCGACGTCGAGGGCGGCACAACCGTACTCACCGAAGTGCCCGAGATGTTCGGCGCCGAGACCATCCTCATGGAGCGTTGCGCAGACAACAAGCTCCTTGGCGAGACCGTATCGCTCATCAACAACTTCAAGGAATACTTCCTCAGCCACGGCGAGCCCGTAGGCGAGAACCCCTCTCCCGGCAACAAGGCCGGCGGTATCTCCACACTCGAGGAGAAAGCCCTCGGCTGCACCCAGAAGTCGGGCAAGAGCCCCGTGTTCGGCGTGCTTGAATATGGCGAGCGCATCCACAACCACGGCCTCAACCTGCTCTCGGCTCCCGGCAACGACCTCGTGGCCTCGACAGCACTCGCCGCCGCAGGCTGCCAGATGGTGCTCTTCACCACCGGACGCGGCACACCCTTCGGCACATTCGTGCCCACCATGAAGGTGTCGACCAACACCGGTCTGGCCCGACGCAAGCCCACATGGATCGACTTCAACGCCGGCGAGCTTGTGGAAGACAAGACAATGGAAGCCATGCTCGAGGAGTTCATCGACTATGTGCTCCGCGTGGCTGACGGCGAATATGTCAACTCTGAAAAGAGCGGCATCCACGAAATTTCAATTTTCAAGAACGGTGTCACTCTCTAATTACCCCAACCTTATAACCTTAACCCGATAAACAGATACCCCTATGAAACCTTTCATGGACGAAAATTTCCTGCTGCAGACCGAGACTGCGCAGAAACTATATCACGAGCATGCGGCCAAGATGCCCATCATCGACTATCACTGCCACCTCATCCCCAAGATGGTAGCCGACGACCACCGTTTCAAATCAATCACCGAGATCTGGCTCGGCGGCGACCACTACAAATGGCGCGCCATGCGTTCAAACGGTGTAGACGAGCGTTTCTGCACCGGCACAGACACCACCGACTGGGAGAAATTCCAGAAATGGGCCGAGACCGTACCCTACACCTTCCGCAACCCCCTCTACCACTGGACACACCTCGAGCTCAAGACAGCTTTCGGCATCGACAAGCTCCTCAACCCCGAGACCGCAAGCGAGATCTTCGACGAGTGCAACGACAAGCTCCTCAACGACCCCAACATGACCGCCCGCGGCCTCATGCGCCGCTACAACGTCGAGACCGTCTGCACCACCGACGATCCCGTCGACTCGCTCGAATATCACAAGCAGGTGCGCGACAGCGGCTTTGAGATCAAGATGCTCCCCACCTGGCGTCCCGACAAGGCCATGGCCGTGGAGAATCCCGCCGAGTTCCGCGCCTACGTCGAGAAGCTCGCTGAAGTTTCAGGCGTTACCATCAACAAGTTCCAGGACATGGTCGACGCCCTCCAGAAGCGTCACGACTTCTTCGAGGAGATGGGCTGCCGCCTCTCTGACCACGGCATCGAGGAATTCTATGCCGCAGACTACACCGACGCCGAGATCGAGGCCATCTTCGACAAGGTTTACGGAGGCAAGGAGCTCACCAACGAGGAGATCGACAAGTTCAAGAGCGCTATGCTCATCGTGTTCGGCGAGATGGACTACGACTCAGGCTGGACACAGCAGTTCCACTACGGCGCCATCCGCAACAACAACACCAAGATGTTCAAGCTCCTCGGTCCCGACACCGGTTTCGACTCAATCGGCGAGTTCAACACCGCAAAAGCTTGCGCCAAGTTCCTCGACAAGCTCAACACCCGCGGCAAACTCACCAAGACCATCCTCTACAACCTCAACCCCTGCGCCAACGAGGTGATCGCCACAATGCTCGGCAACTTCCAGGACGGCTCAGTGGCCGGCAAGATCCAGTTCGGTTCAGGCTGGTGGTTCCTCGACCAGAAGGACGGCATGCAGAAGCAGATGAACGCCCTCTCGCTTCTCGGCCTGCTCAGCCGCTTCGTGGGCATGCTCACCGACTCCCGCTCGTTCCTCTCTTATCCCCGCCACGAATACTTCCGCCGCACACTCTGCAACCTCGTGGGCAACGACGTCGAGAACGGACACATCCCCTACACCGGCTACGAAGAGAAGCGCGTCAACCAGATGATTGAGGATATCTGCTACAACAACGCCAAAAACTACTTTAAATTCTAACGTATGGCAGCAGCAACCTCACCCCTTGCGGCGGCAAACCAGAAGATGACCAACTTCCGTTGGGTCATCTGCGCCCTGCTCTTCCTCGCCACGACGGTCAACTACATGGACCGTCAGGTGCTCTCGCTCACCTGGAAGGAGTTCATCTCTCCTGAGTTCCACTGGACCGACGCCAACTACGGTCTCATCACCGCCGTCTTCTCCATCGTCTATGCCGTGGCCAACCTTCTCGCCGGCCGCTTCATCGACTGGATGGGCACCAAGAAAGGCTACCTCTGGGCCATCGGCGTATGGTCGGCCGGCGCGTGTCTCCACGCTGTCTGCGGCGTGGCCACCGAGCATTGGCTTGGTCTCCATGACGCAGGCGAACTCCTTCAGGCTACTGGCGATTTGGCTATAACCATCGCCACCGTCTCGGTCTACTTCTTCCTTGCCGCCCGTACCATCCTCGCACTCGGCGAGGCCGGCAACTTCCCCGCAGCCATCAAGGTGACAGCCGAATACTTCCCCAAGCGTGACCGCGCCTACGCCACCTCGATCTTCAACGCAGGTTCGGCCGTCGGCGCCCTCATCGCCCCCTTCTCCATCGGCCCGCTCGCCAAGTTCTTCCAGAGCATCGGCTGGGGCAACGGCTGGGAAATGGCGTTCATCGTCATCGGTGCCCTCGGCTTCGTCTGGATGGGCTTCTGGGTATTCCTCTATAAGGAACCCGCCGAGAACCCGCATGTCAACGCCGCCGAGCTCGCCTACATCGAGCAGGACAACGACTACTCCCGACGAATCAGCCAAAGAAAAGGCTGAAGTTGAGGACAGCGAGACCGCTACCATCCCCTTCCTGAAGTGCTTCAAATATCCCCAGACATGGGCCGTGTTCTTCGGCAAATTCCTCACCGACGGTGTGTGGTGGTTCTTCCTCTTCTGGACTCCCGCCTACATCACCGACGTGTTCAAGCTGTCCACCTCGTCAGGCGAGGGCATGCTCATGATTTTCGTGCTCTACCTCATCACCATGCTCTCAATCTATGGCGGCAAGCTCCCGACAATCTTCATTGACCGCGCTGCAAGCCGAGGCATAAAGGTAGACCCGTACTCAGCACGTATGAAAGCAATGTTCATCTTCGCCCTCTTCCCCTTGCTCGCTCTTGCAGCACAGCCCATGAGCTCACTTTCACCCTGGTGTCCCATCATCATCATCGGTATCGCCGGTGCTGCCCACCAGTCATGGAGCGCCAACATCTACTCAGTTGTAGGTGACATGTTCCCCAAGAGCACCATCGCCACCATCATCGGTATCGGCGGTATGGCCGGCGGTATCGGCTCATCCTCATCAACCTATGGCTCAGGCATGCTCTTCGACTATGCAGCACAGACCAACATGTCGTTCATGAGCTTCGAGGGCAAGCCCGCAGGCTACTTCGTCGTGTTCTGCATCTGCGGTGTCGCCTACCTCGTAGGCTGGTGCATCATGAAGCTCCTCGTACCCCGCTACAAGAAGATTGAAGCTTAATAAAAATACTATCCGCAGCGGTTTCCTTACACGGTAATCACTCAGATAGTCCACCCGATACGTCCCCGGTTTCTTCATCTGTGGAGAAACCGGGGACTGTTATTTTCATATATCAGACACATATTGCCTGATTTCATCCCGGTTTTGCATGATTTGACACTTTGTGTGTCTTGATTTTTTGCTTAACTTTGCCATAGTCACTTTTACCATGACACTTCTATTACTAATCATCACAAATCTTCACACATGAAAATTTCAAAATGCCCGCGCATTGCCATGGCGGCTCTTTTGGCTCTATCACTTCAGGTCCAAGGAGCTGACCTGTTCTCCTACTCCACCCCCGACGGTAAATCGGGTCTACGACTGGCATGGAGAACCGACGCAGCCTCAGCATGGCAGACGCTTGGCGACAATTTCAACTTCGTCAGTAGTGATTTCGGCCCCTGGGGGAGCCACAAAAAGATGTTCTCGCCGGAACTGTTTGTGAATGAAGCCGATTCACAATGGACCTGCGTGTGGTCAGCCACCCCCGATGGCTCAGTGACCGCCCTTGCCACATCTCACGACCTCACAGTGTGGGAGCCGCAACGTTACTTCGCCAGCAAACTTGACCTGCCGCGCGACATGCGTCCGGCATCGCCACTCATAGCCGACTCCGTGGAAATAGGAGGTGTTATGATGAAAGGTTATCGTCAGTCTGTAGACAATTCCACCATTGATAAGCTGAAACAGTTTGTGGCACATCGCACAGAGCGTCAAGAGCTGTTTTCCCAACATGCCAAAGATGACCCGAAACGCTTTGCCAATCTTTCGCCGGTGTCGTTCTCAGCCACTGCCAATCCGGCGGACAGTAAACAAATTTCCGACAAATTGATTGGCATCTTCTTCGAGGATATCAACTATGGAGCCGACGGTGGTCTCTATGGAGAACTGTTGCAGAACCGCGACTTTGAATATGTGCCTTCAGACCGCAAAAACGACCCGAAATGGAACTCCACCCACTCATGGAGCACATCGGGCGAAGGAAAATTCACCATAGCCACCGAAGCACCCATCCATCCCAACAATCCACATTACGGCATGGTAAACGGAGAGCTTACCCTCACTAACAGTGGTTACGACGGGATAACAGTGAAAAAAGGTGAGAAATACCGCGTATCTCTCTCACTGCGCACCGCCACTCCACTGCCTATCGCAGTTTCAATCACAACTCCCGATGGCAACGTGATTGGAAAAGCCACTATCCGTACCAAGGGGAATGATGCATGGACCAATTACAAGACTATACTTAAGGTCAATCGCTCGGCATCGGGTGCAAGTCTAAACATTAAATTCCCTAAAGGTAGCAACGCATCGGTCGATATGGTATCCCTATTCCCGGTCAACACATTCAAGGGTCGCGAAAACGGTCTGCGTCAAGACCTCGCGCAAACTCTTGCCGACCTGAAGCCCCGATTTGTCCGATTTCCCGGCGGCTGTGTGGCGCATGGCAACGGAATTGACAATATCTACGACTGGAAAGGCTCCATAGGGCCGCTTGAAGCGCGCAAACCGCTTCGTAACCTATGGAACTACCACCAGACACGCGGATTCGGCTATCATGAATATTTCCTGTTCTGCGAGGACCTTGGAGCAGAACCGCTCCCAGTACTTGCCGCAGGCGTGCCTTGCCAGAACTCAGGCATCCCCGGTCACCATTCCCACGAACCTCTCACCACCTATGGGCAACAGTGTGGAATCCCAATGGAAGAGATGGACGCATACGTGCAGGATGTGCTTGACCTTATTGAATATGCCAACGGTGACGTTACCACTACATGGGGCGCCAAACGCGCTGAAGCCGGACATCCGGAACCGTTCAATATGAAATATATCGGTATCGGAAACGAGGACCTCATCTCCGAGGTATTCATACCCCGCTTCAAGATGATTTATGATTCCGTACGCGCCCATTATCCCGAGATAACTGTAGTCGGCACCGTCGGACCTTTCTACGAAGGCTCCGATTATGATGCCGGATGGAAGCTCGCCGAGGAGCTGAACATCCCCATGGTGGACGAGCACTACTATGTTGACCCGGCATGGATGATTCATAATCAGAATTACTATGACTCCTATCGCCGCAACGGCACCAAAGTGTATCTCGGCGAATACGCCGCGCATCTTCCCGGTCGCCCCAACAATATCGAGACAGCTTTGGCAGAGGCTCTCTACCTCACATCAGTGGAACGCAACGGCGATGTGGTGGAAATGACATCGTATGCGCCACTGCTTGCCAAAAAGGGTAATACACAATGGCGTCCTGACCTGATATATTTCACAAATGATTCCGTGATGCCTACCACCGACTATTATGTACAAAAAATGTATGGCAACAACTCAGGCACACGCTATATCCCGGCACCACTTCACATCAACAGTACAGACCGCAATGTTACAAACCGTATTGGCATGTCTATCGTGCAGGACGAGGCTACCTCTGAATATATTGTCAAGCTTGTAAACATGCTCCCTGTCGAAGCCAAAGGAAATCTTGACCTCTCCCCGCTCGGAGTCACCGCAAGCAAGGTTACCGGTCAAATCCTCACCGGTAAACCTGACGACACCCTCACCACTCCGGCTGACGTGACAGTCAATCTTCCGGAAATCACCCTGCCCCCCTATTCATTTACCCTCTTCCGCCTCCCCGCATCAAAGTAACAGTCCGGCAAAAAGTACCAGACATCAAATTTAAATAAGGCTATGCTTCAGATAATTACAAGCATAGCCTTACTATTTTGTGCTAAAGTTGTACTTAATGGATAAATAAGGACAAATAGAATGATATGTTATGATAATGTCTTGCATCTATTTACAATATTTATTTCAATCTGCCATCTATGAAGTTCAACTTTGGAAACAAAAATAATAGCCTTGTTGTTTCTATATATGTAACATTCTTCGTATCTTTGCAATCTAAACAAGACACTGAATGGAACTGAAAGCGAAATTTGATGTGACCTACATGGAAGAGGCTATTGTCTTTCTTGAATCCTTGCCCGATAAGGTCAAGGACAAGATTGCCTACAACATTTCCAAGAGCCGATATTTCATGGACAAGGAGCTGTTCAAGAAACTGAACGATGATATATGGGAATTCAGAACCATATATCAAGGCTTCAAGTACCGTCTGCTTGCGTTTTGGGACAAAGACACGGGAAACCTTGTGATTGCCACCCACGGATTCGTAAAGAAAACGCAGAAGACACCGGAGAGTGAATTGGCACATGCAGAGGCATTGAGAAAAAAATATTACAACGAAAAAACAAAATAAGATATGGAAAAGATGAAACTATATACCCACGATGAAATGCTCGACCGTGTTGTCGGCGAGAAAGGGACACCACGCCGTGATGCAATGGACGCTGAATTGCAGTCCTATCTCATCGGTGAGGCTATCAAACAGGCAAGAAAAGAAAAGAACCTCACGCAAGAGCAGCTTGGCGAACTGATGGGCGTTCAGCGGGCGCAGGTGTCAAGGATAGAAAGAGGTCACAATCTGACTGTCGGGACAATCATCAGAGCGTTCAAGGCTATGGGTGTACCCGCAGCATTCTCTTTCGGAGGTGTATCCCTGTCTCTTTGTTAAGAATATGCCCTATTGCATACCTTGTTATTTGGGTTATAGTCATACCATTTAATCATATGACTATAACCCAAATTTTATTTAAAAATGCAGCCAGACGAGAAAATTCTTGCTATGGAATCTATCTCCTTGCCGGGGAGCAGATATCGTGAATATGCTTGGTGAATCTATCAGAGAATTGATATGTGCCGGCTTTAGCGGCTGCCTTATTGTAGTTGTCAACGAAGTTTTCAACATTCCCGACACATTCTACGACTGCATCTCTACCAAGCTGGTCGCGAATCAAGAATACCATAAAATCACCCGTGGTGTGACCTCCATAGCGAGCACATTTGATTGCCGCCCGGATGTATTGCTCCATATTGAGTTTTCCGTCAAGATATTCACATGTCACCGCATCAAGTTTCTCCAATATTTGTGGTGAGGCAGCGTAATCCTCATTATAGGTAGCCAGCATCTTTTCACCATAGGGGGCAAGAGACTTAAGAGGCATTTCTTTTTTATTAAGAATATCAGCGACACCTTCGCGCATATTTTGCACAAGAGCGAAGATTGCACCATCCATGACATCCTCTTTATAGACGGTATTGAACACAGGCATCAGGTAGAAATGGTGCATTTCATGAGCGAGAGCCTCAGTTGCCGTTTGAAGTCCATCGTAAAAGAATGTATTTACGTCAAGGAACAATGCATCGCCAAGCGAACGGCATTCCAAATCCCAGACGATAAAATATATCGGGCATGGCTCCGGAGTAATGCCCTCCCCTCTGTTCGGAAGAAGAGACAATGCAAGATTATTTGCGTCGGCTATCACCTTGTCAATGTCTATATTATTTATAGTCTCAGTATAAGTGGCTAAATTTTCTTTAATGCTCATTGCAGTTGAAAGAAACAATGGCAGTTCTGAATCAAGGGTGGCAAGTTCGATGTCATTGAACATTGCAGCAATACTATCGCGCTCATTGGCTTTCAACGGATTGTAAGCAAGATTGAATGCTTCGCGGACATTGCTCTGAAACTCTTCCTTATCCCAATTGACACGATTGAATAATTCCACATAAGCAGGAGACGAGAACAGTGTGTTCCACTCCTCGTCCGATGGCATTTGACCTTTATTCGCCTTGTTGGACATATCCAAATAGAGTTTGGCGGAAGTTACATCCACGGAAAAGTTGGAGGGGGAGTTTGCTTGCGCAAAGAAGCTGATAGACAAGAGAATTGAGATGAGAGTGACGAATTTTTCTTTCATAATAAATTTACATCTATATTTTTCACAAGTTGTGTTGCAAACGAAAATGTGGACCGATAATGCCACGTCTAAGCCCGAGATAGAGATGGCGGCACAACCGGGCATCTACGGCATGTGTATTTTAGAACTCTATACCGAAACGGATTAACGGAAGTGGATGCTATGTGTAATCATTTTCATTTGAAATATTTAACAAAAATACGAAAAGTATATAAATTCACCAAAGAAATGAATCCGATTAGACTCTGTATTATATACTGTCGTAATTTGTGATAAAAAATTTGGTTAAAACAGGGAAATATCACCATCCGTGTGCCCCTCCGGAAGCGAGGCTGAAGATTACATTTCACTCAAATCCATTGTTGAACGACCGGCGATACTGCAACGGAGTCATACCGGTATGCTTTCTGAACAGACGTATGAAATATGACTTGTCATCATATCCTACTGCCTCAGCGATTTCCTGAACCTGGTGACTCTCTGACGCAAGCATCAATTGCGCTTTAAGTATACGACGGTTTATCAGATACTTCATCGGGGTGACAAGTGTGGCGCGCTTGAATAATTTTATGAAATGGTCAACCGACAGGCAAGCGGTAGCCGCAAGCTCCTCCACTGAAACATCAGCCCGGATATTGCCTTCGATATGCCTGATGGCACGGGCTACACGTGGGTCAGTAACGCAAAACCTCGGTGTGGCATAACCCACAAACCGTGCTATAATCTGGAGCACTATACCATAGGTGTTCATACGCTCACACAATGGAAGTTCGCGGCTAAGCTTTACACAATTTATCAGAGAATTTCTGTTGTCGTACATTCTTGGGTCAGGACTCCTGAGGGGTACCGACCTATCGCTCTCCGCCAATTTCCTGAAAAGGGAGAGGTCATAGGAAGTAGCAGGTATCTCGACAGGAAATTCAAGATTCTCCGTGATGCGGTCAGCACCCATCGAATCCTCGAAAAGATGGATATAGTAATGTTTAAACGTGCCGCTGCAATAATCGGAATGCGAAGTGAAAGGTGGAATGAAATACATGTGGGCCGGGCGCAAAAGATGGCGTGTGCCCGCGATTTCAAGCTCAGCACATCCTTCTGTCTCATAATATATCCTGCTGAAGGGACTGCTGACGTGCCGGAAATTCCAATTAGCCTCATGATGGGCGAATCCGGCATTAAGCAATAGAAAATCGGGATATCTGTCCATGATGCAAAGGAAACATTTTTTCTCATATAAAACAACCCTATATCTCGATTTTGTCCTATTCATTATCGATTTTACCACCACTGATAATCATGGAAAATAAATAATTTTGCACTCATAAATCCCATAGACCTTAAACTCATAAAATTATGATACGAAAAATCGGAGTCATATCCATGGCACTTGCCCTCTGTGCAGCAATAAACACAGATGCAAAGACCGTACTATTCATCGGCGACTCAGTTACTGACGGCGGCTGGGGAAGGAGCGGCGGCAGTTCCATCCCTTCGGAGCAACGTAATCAAAATGACCTCAACCACATTTACGGTCACAGCTACATGATGCTCTGTGCATCAAGAATGCAGGCACAACTTCCCTATGCCGACCTCAACTTCATAAACCGTGGAATATCAGGCAACACTCTGACCGACCTTGAAGCGCGTTGGAATGATGATGTGATAAACCTGCAGCCGGATGTGCTATCGGTACTTGTGGGCACAAATGATGCCGCAGAGTATCTTGGCTCGCAAGACAGAGCAAAACAGTTTGACTACGATGCCTGGAAACAACGCTACTCCTCACTGCTAACAGCGGTCAGGGAGAAGAATCCTGGGGTCAAGATTCTGCTTGGCACACCCTTTGTATCGACTGTAATGTCTGCAGAACGTCGCGCGGTCACAGACAGTCTCGCAAAACATGTAAGGGAACTCGCTGCCGAGCAAAACGCCATCTGTGTGCCCTACGACTCACTCTTCCGACAGCTTGAACTCCGCAAACCGAGAAAAGGATACTGGATATGGGATGGCATTCATCCCACTGCAGCCGGACATGAACAGATGGCACAACTTCTCACCGGCAAAATGACCGTTGCAGGAATGCCTGCCGAAGGAGGCGACAACCGTATCACCATCCCTATCGACCGCGCACGGCTTGCCGAATCACCGGCGGGACCATTCCAACCCACATGGGAATCACTTGAAGAGAATTACAGAACACCTGAATGGTTTGAGGAAGCAAAGTTCGGAATTTTCATCCATTGGGGACCTTACGCTGTGGCGGCTTCAGGGAGCGAGTGGTATCCCCGCCACATGTACAACGGAATGAGCAAAGAGCACAGCGACAAGTGGGGAAAACAGAACAATTTCGGCTACAAAGACTTCATACCGCTATTCAAAGCCGAAAAATTCAATCCAGAGGAATGGGCAGAGCTTTTCGAGCGCTCAGGTGCCAAGTATGTCATCCCTACGGCCGAGCATCATGACGGATTTGCCATGTATGCCAGCGAGCTCACCGAATGGAATGCCGCAGAGAAGGGTCCTAAACGCGATATCATAGGCGAACTGGCGACCGCCGTGCGTGGGAAAGGGTTGAAATTCGGAGTCAGCAACCACCGCGTGGAAAACTGGGATTTCATGTACCCTTCACTTCCACACGATTCCACCGACCTTTTCCAACCGGAATATGCCTCGCTCTACGGTCCCCCGCAACAACCGACCGACCAATCCGGCATGGGACCTGGTAAGACCGGCGAAGGGCGTCATCCCCAGAGCGATGCGTTCATGGATGAATGGCAGCTCAGAGTGATGGAAATCATTGACCGATATCAACCCGACCTGCTTTACTTTGACAACGGTATCAATTACCGTTCCATGGACCCGTGGAAATTAGCCATAGCCCGCTACTATTACAACAGCGCCTACAATTGGGGCAAAGCTGTGAGCATCCAGTCAAAAAGCCGCGCTTATCTGGCAGGCAGCATCCTTGACTTCGAGAGAGAATCGCGCGCTCCACGGCACCCTTACGGCCGCTATTGGCAAGTGGACGACCCCATAGGTCATAAATTCGGATATGTGGAGGGATTGCGATTGCAGAGCGCCGAAGGTATAATCCGAAACCTCATCATGAATGTGGCATGCGGAGGCAACCTCTGTCTCAACATCTCCCCACGGGCCGACGGAACCATCCCCGCCGACCAGCAGGAACGGCTGTTGAAAATAGGAGACTGGCTCCAAAAATATGGCGAAGGGATATACGGCACGAAACCTTACACCACCTATGGCGAGGGGAAATCAATCACCGGCGACCAATCGGACAGCGAGATACGCTTCACATGGAAGGATGACGGGAGCCTCTATGCCTTCCTGCTCAAAGCCGATGGCAAACCATTTACCATCCGCACACTCGCAGGTAAAAAAATCAAGCGAATCACCAATCTCGCAAATGGCAAGAAGGTCAGATTCAGCGCTGTAAGTGATGGTATAAGGGTTGACAACCACGAAAGCAATGACGCTGCAATAGGGTTTAAAATAGAATTACATTAACTTTTTTCACGCATTTTAGCTCTCGGCTAACGATTTTTTTTGTTAAAATTTAAGTCTATTCCAAAGAAAAGCGTTACTTTTGCATCGTATAATGTTTTTCGTATAAATTATCTAATTAAAAAATTACCCAACCATGGCTTACGTAATTACTGACTCTTGCGTGGCTTGCGGCACTTGCCTGCCCGTTTGCCCCGTTGACGCTATCTCTGAAGGCGACATCTACCACATCGATCCCGACACTTGCATCGAGTGCGGTTCTTGCGCTGAAGTTTGCCCCAGCGAAGCTATCATCCCCGGCGAATAATCCAACGCAAAGAAACAAACAAAACGATAAAAACGCCCTTCGGTCACAACCGAGGGCGTTTTTATTTACTCTTAAATTAAATCTGATTTGAGAAGCCTAACCAAGCAACCATATCACGACACTATGGTGTGAGGTTTGATTAATTTGCCGCTGAAACTTACATAGGCAAACGCCACAAGCCAGAATGCAAGGCAAAATGTTGCCGGTTTAAAGAAAGAATCATTATAAAATGTGGCGTAGATGGTCATACATTCAATCAGAAACAAAGCCGCCGAGAGCAGACGGGTTGTGGTCCAATCAAGACACCGGGACCCTTTGTAGTTGTCGTTCACTATATACGAGCGGCTCCACAGCGACAGAACCATCCATATACCCATGCACCACATACCTCTCAGACAGAAATCCTGCACCGTCGGCGCATCAAGCACACACCAATGAATCACGAGAGCAATGAGAAAAAAGAGGATGTTGATGGCATACAATCCAAGAAAAACGAACTTATACGACCGTGACATTTTGAGTTGATTTTGGTTATTATACTTACACTTTGCCGCAATTAAGCGAACTTATCCTATAAATTGGTGCAAATATAGCAATTTAATCATTATATGGCAATTTTCCAATCGTAATTTTACAGGGCAAATCATTAATACAAAGCTCAGAAATATGTTTTTAATCATAAAAATTATTTGATTTTTTTCATCCGTGCTATCAAATATAATTATTACATTTGCAACGTTAACTTAAAATCTATTTCATACCAATTCTAATTTTCTCATATCATGAATATCAATACTATTCTGAGCAATCTGGAAGCTAAGCATCCGGGTGAAAAAGAATACCTTCAGGCAGTGAAGGAAGTACTCATCTGTGTAGAGGATGTTTACAATCAGCACCCTGAATTTGAAAAAGCAAAAATCATCGAACGCATGGTCGAACCCGACCGTATCGTCACCTTCCGTGTGACATGGGTCGACGACAAGGGCGAAGTGCAGAACAACATCGGCTATCGCGTGCAATTCAACAACGCCATCGGCCCGTACAAAGGCGGTATCCGTTTCCACGCATCTGTAAACCTCTCGATCCTGAAATTCCTCGGTTTCGAGCAGACTTTCAAAAATGCACTCACCACACTCCCCATGGGTGGCGCCAAGGGCGGTAGCGACTTCTCGCCCCGCGGCAAGAGCGACGCTGAAATCATGCGTTTCTGCCAGGCATTCATCCTCTGCCTTTGGAAAAACCTCGGTCCCGACCGCGACGTTCCCGCAGGCGATATAGGTGTAGGTGGCCGTGAAGTAGGCTACATGTACGGTATGTACAAGAAACTCGTCAACGAATGCACCGGCACATTCACCGGCAAGGGTCTCGACTTCGGCGGTTCACTCATCCGCCCCGAGGCTACCGGTTTCGGCGCTCTCTACTTCGTTCAGAGCATGCTCGCCGAGAAGAAAGAGACATCAAGGGCAAGACCGTGGCCGTGTCCGGTTTCGGCAACGTGGCTTGGGGCGCAACCCTCAAGGCTACCGAACTCGGCGCCAAGGTGGTGACCATCTCAGGTCCCGACGGATATATCTATGACCCGGACGGCATCTCAGGCGACAAGATCGACTATATGCTCTATCTCCGCGCCACCGGCGAGGACATCGTGGCTCCCTACGCTGAGAAATATCCCAACGCTACCTTCTTCCCCGGCAAGCAAACCCTGGGAACAGAAGGTTGACATCGCTCTCCCCTGCGCTACCCAGAACGAGGTTGACGGCGAAGACGCCAAGAAGCTCGTTGCCAACGGCGTGGAACTCGTAGCTGAAGTTTCCAACATGGGCTGCACACCCGAAGCTATCGACACATTCATCGAAAGCAAGACCACTTATGCTCCCGGTAAGGCTGTCAACGCCGGTGGTGTAGCCACTTCAGGTCTCGAAATGAGCCAGAACGCCGAGCACCTCCAGTGGAGTGCCGAAGAGGTTGACGACCGTCTCCATGACATCATGAAGAACATCCATACCCAGTGCGTGAAACATGGCACTGAGGAAGACGGCTACATCAACTACATGAAGGGTGCCAACATCGCAGGCTTCATGAAGGTGGCCAACGCCATGATGGGTCAGGGTATCATCTAAGCAGAAATAATATCACTCTACATCTAATAGATGCTCCCGCGCCACGGATTAAATATCCGGCGCGGGAGCATTCTATTTTTTTGCGATTGAATTATGATTTCACTATCGCTATGGAAAATTCACAAACTTCCTTTAAATGGGACTTAATAACAAATGTCACTAATACCCTCCATCGGAACATAGAGGGATTATCAAGGTCAACCGTCAACAGTTGGAATCGCCATATTCCGCAAGATACGCCTCACATGCCTCACAGAGCTCGGCATACCACTCTTCACCAAAATAATCGGTAAGCGGACCTTTAAGAAATTGATACAGGCGTATTCCAAGCTCTTTACCCTTCTTCTCAGCCGATTTGCAGATGTTCCAATAATGATAATTGACAGCTGTAAAGGTAGGATACTTGGTAAGGCGCACAGGATATAGCGCACACGACGATGGTTTGCGGAATTTTCCGGTCTTACCCTCATTGAACGCGCATTCTATAGCGCATTGACATATTCCTCCGGGGGCATAGCAGGTGTAGATGCAGTTACGACCATCCACAATCTGAGTCACGAGGTCGCCATCAACATCAAGGTAGCTTGTCCCTTCCTCAGCTATACGGGCTTTGGCAGACGGAAGCAGCTTGTCCTCGAACTGCGGGTACAATCTGTCAATCTCGTCGCGCTCCTCCTCTGTAAGCGGCGCTCCGGCATCGCCTTCGATGCAACACTCACCCAAACACTTGCTCACATCACAGCAGAAAAACTTTTCCGCCAAGTCGAGCGAAACCAATGTATCTTTAATCTGAAGCATATATTCCTCACTTGTAGTTTGCATAATTACAATTTAGTTTTCATCCATGGTCAGTTGCGACACTCCTACCAGGCGGTCAAACCGACTGCCCCGTGGACGATGATACACCCTCACCACATATTCATTGGAAGTCTCATAGAAATCACCCTCCACCTCGGCCGTGGAACCGACAGTCCCCCCTTCGGGGAAAACAAGGTACTGATAATTATATGCACCCTGCTTCAGGAGTAGAGTATTCTCATATCGATGTGTGCTACGGTTGTAGACCATCCTTGTCCAAGGTTCAAGGCGTCTGTTTGTGAAATCTCCGTCGAGAAACACGCTCTTTCCGAGCAATTCAGGCATCTCGAGTGCGAAATGCACCCTTACGTAGTCAGCCTGGGTGTCGGAATTGCCGGCAGACACCTCCCGCACCAAAAACCGCCCGTGCTGCGTGCGGTCATAAAGATACTGGATATCGTTGCGCGGATAATCTGTGGCAAGTACCATATCATATCCATCATTTCCTGAGGTAATTTCCTCCACGCCTATACCGGGATAAGATGTAGAAGCCGTATCGAAGCGACGGTATTCGTTACCCCCCTTGAAAATCAACGGTCGCAGATGCTCATATATCAGTCTGCTCCCATTGACACGCTGTGGAGTGGTGAGTATGACCTCATTGTCGATACGTCCATTCTGACCCACTACAACCGTAAGGTCATTGAAAGGGTCTTTGACATCAAGCTTATCAATGTCTACTGTCACCGACAACTGTTGGTGACTGCGATTGGTGTCAATATCTGTACGCGACGATATCCCCATTTCGATTCCGGCTGTAAAATCAGACACTCCGAAGCGGGCTTGCAGCAAAGTCACTTCAGGCTCGCTCTCATCGTAGACCCGCAGAAGATAGTTGCCAGGCTGAGTGATACGTATATGTTCATTTGGAATTGTGATATTATAATGAACATAATGCGTCAGCGTGGCTTGCGAATAGTCATAGTCGTCCACTACCCCTTCATTGAATCCATCGAGAAATTCCGATTCCACCAATCCCTCCGGTTGCCATCGTGCATCACAATGGGTAAGCGAGTAGCGCATGTAGCGCCGCTGCTCTGAAAGTTCGTCGAATGCTATCACTATGCGGTCAGAGGCATCGTGAAGCGAAATGACCGGCGGGGCGTAACGATTGGAGCCAAGGGTTACCTCAAAAGTGCGGAAGGAGGGGTGAAAAATTCCCTGCCGGGTATCCTCACCCGCTGCGGGTTGCCATACGGCAACTGCCAACATCACCCACAGCATGCACCTTAACATAAACACTCTGCTATCCGTTATCACTCGCACCAGTTTATGGGAGTCTCACCGTGCGCCACAAGATACTGGTTGGCTCTTGAGAATGGACGACTACCGAAAAATCCGCGTGACGCGCTGAGCGGAGACGGATGGGGCGAGGTAATGACGCAATTACGCTCACGGTCGATGATAGCCCCCTTGCGCTGAGCATAGGCACCCCAGAGAATGTACACTATTCCCTCGCGACCGGTCGCAAGAGCGCGGATAGCGGCATCGGTAAAATCCTCCCATCCCTGATTTTGATGCGATGCAGGAGCGCCGGCATTGACAGTCAGAGTAGCGTTGAGAAGCAGCACCCCCTGGCGAGCCCAGCGGCTCAAATCACCATCAGCAGGAGGCTGACATTGCAAATCAGTCTCAATTTCTTTGTAGATGTTGCGCAGCGAACGGGGCAAATCCACACCAGGATTCACTGAAAAACTGAGTCCGTTAGCCTGACCGGCGCCCGGATAAGGGTCCTGACCGAGAATCACTACCTTAACCTTATCGAAAGGACAGGCATCAAACGCGGCAAAAATCTGTGAGGCTGGCGGATAGACCATCCTTGTGGCATACTGGCTCCTTACGAAATCCGTGAGACGCTTGAAATATTCCTTGTCCCATTCCGCTTCCAGAGCCTTTTTCCATGAAGCATCAATGCGTACATCCATTGCAGTAATTATTTTTGCAAAAATACAAAATTTTGTCTAAATTTGCACACTCAAAGCATAGTTGCGGCAAATTATGCCCCGCAGCGAGTTTTGATATGTTCCCGTAGTTCAATGGATAGAATATCGGATTCCGGTTCCGACGATTAGGGTTCGACTCCCTACGGGGATACAAATTTTTCAAGCCACAACACCTTGTATATCTTCAAATCATTGCAATGAGACACTGGATACTGTTGATACTCTTCACAGCCGGACTGCTAATCAATCTGAAAAGCTACTTTTGGCCCGAGAAGGTGGATTCAACCAAGGACCCGGAACTTGCCGCCAGATATATGGCTACCAGCAAACGCTACAGTTCCCTGAGCGCAATATTATTCCTTCTGTTAGTGCTCAATCAGATTACAGACCTCATGCCGGCGGAATAACTTCGCGTAGCATTTGGAGATATGACAAAAAACTTTTAACTTTGCGCCGTAAATCCAACGCCGCATTTACATCCCCCCTTTTAAGGATGCTCGAATGGTGGAATGGTAGACACGAAGGACTTAAAATCCTTTGGTCATTGCGACCGTGCGGGTTCGAGTCCCGCTTCGAGCACCACAATTAATCCGCAATCGGTACAACCGTCCGACTGCGGATTAATTGTTTTATCACCATTAGGCATTATTAATACATATCTATTGTTAAGCAACTTTAACCTTGATTTATTACAATTCTGGACTCAATAATTTGTTATTCAAATATATTTACTAATTTTGCAATATGAAAAATGAAGATGTGAGAAATGACCTAATTTCTAGCAACAGTAAATTTGCTAATGCTTGCGATAGATTCTTTTTTAGAATAGATTTCTATAGTAAGCCTAAATTCTGTGACATCTTCATTGACAGGTTCAACAATTATCTCATAGAAAAAGGGTTACGAAATATCCCCTATTCGTACCAACCACTCAATAGGTTTCAACAAAGAATAGTGTATACTGACTCCATAGCAGAATCGTTGAACACATCGTTGGAACAGATAACAATTGAGCCGGTCTACATTTATAGAGAACTCCAGCCCTTGATTTCTCAGGAAAAATCAAGTCAAAATGAACAAGTATCTCTTTTTGTAAGTCCATATTATATAGCCATAAATATATCCAACTTTAGTATAAACCACTCTATTTTGGATTTTCTTGAATGGATATACAATAATTTGGAAGAGCTTTGGGATAATAATACTATCTCAATTGCCGATATTCAAATATCTTTCTATGCAAGTGAAGTTTTGAGCATTGAAAGCTATAAAAATTTAGATGGAATTGGTGGGTACACTCCTATTAATGATAGCAACATCCATAATCAATGGTCATCTTCTCAATTCATTGTCGACGACCTTGATTGCACTATTACAAATATTCTGAGACTCTCGGACGTTGAAAATGAAAATCATGAATTAGAAAAAATGTGGGAACATGTGATTTCTTCAGTTTGCATACGTAAGTTTGACTCAGGCAAGGCTCAAGAACCTTTTAAAGAATTGTTAAACCGAATGTTTCGCGAAAGCGACAAATGTATCGAATTATTATGTGCAAAATAATACATAGAGACGCAAACGGGAAAGTAACACAAAAACCGTTAAAAGGTAAAGTAACGCATATCACCGAACTCGGTGTATATCAATCACGCATAACCCGTAGTGAGCACATATCATTTCGAATGATGCGCTCATCCTCTACCCGACCATTTAAATGGAAATAATCCATTGCGTCCCCTAAAAACTATACTATATTCTGACCCTACTAAATTACAGCTTCATGTATATGTAGTCGGTTACCCTACTATGGGTGAATCTATTCTAACAGTCATCTCTGAAGGGTCGCATCCATTGATTGTAATTATCACTGATTCTTTTTGCTTAGGCGGAAAGAATCCTGAAAAACAATATCACCATATCTCAACAATACTCGACAAAGAATGGAATAGCCCACAACAAATCGACTTGTTTATCTGGACTCATCCTCATTTTGACCACTCAGAAGGTATCGACATATTATTAGACAAACACGACCCTCAACGTAAAGCACACATTTTCAGTCCAAGTAATGCCGCAAACTTTGATTTTCACGATGAATTCAAAAAGGCTGCAACTTCCGCTTATTCATATCTTCAAGAGAAATACAACCGCCACAACACCAAACAATGTCATTTTATCCACCACGACCCATACAGAGAGAATTACTATTGCTACAAATTAAAAGGAAATAGCATAGACTCAACAGATATTGATGTTAATCTTGAAATCATCGCACCAGAAGGTGGTCTTACAGCAGAATGTGTTGATTCTAAAAATTATAACATCAACGACATTTCTATTGTATATAAACTTTCCATAAATGGAATTGACATATTCATGGGTGGTGATATGTCAGCAAAATCATCTACATTTATAGACGACGAACACTTCCGGCATGTCAATCTTATTAAAATTCCACATCATGCCTCCAATGAAGTCGATAACTTTCACCTTAAATTCAGTATAAATGAATGCAATCCGGTTCATGCTGCGACAACTGTTTATCGTACAGGAAATAGCAATGACCCAAACAAAGGTGTAATTGAGGGATACCGCAATTTAAAAGCAATAGTACATTGTACCGGACCAAAAGAAGACACAGAACCTACAACGAATTATGGATGTGTACATTATATGTACGATTTATATAATTCGTTATTTGAAAAGCTTGAGGTGAATGGAAATGCCTTTGAATTTACTGGAAGCGATAGGTGATGGTTCCGGTCTGTGAGGCGGGGGCATCGTTATCGACCGAAAATTGGGAACGCATCGCTGCGCTCTCGCAATTCTTACGCGCAGCTGCACTTGCAGCTGCAGCTCCGGTGCCAGAAATGTAAGTGGCATCGGTCACCTTGCCTTGACGATTGACACTCACACGTATAGTTATAGTGCCAAGAGGAGCGCTTGCAGGAGTATGCCATGCTGCAAGCGAACGGCCCTTAAGATTAAAGCCCGGACTCCCGCTCACGGCACCTACTGTTGAATTACCATTGGGACTACCAGCATTACCACTGCCAGAACCGCCGGTGCCGGTTTTGCCAAACTGAACCTTGTTAGCAATAGCCTTTCGTGTCTCCTGCTCACGCTTTGCACGCTCAGCCGCTTCAATCTCCGCCTTAGTAGGACCGCTTTTTTCAGGCGCAGGCTTCTGTTGCACCTTGGCAGGAGACGGACGGGTGGATGAGACCACAGGAGCCGGTTCGGCCGGTTTCCCACTGTTCTCCACAGCCTCCACTACCGGAGCCGGGACCTCGGGAGCCTTTGTCTCGGCAGCGGGAGCCGGTTCGCTGGTGCTCTGTGCAAGCTCAGGACGGTCACCAATCATCACATACTCTCCTCCGAACAGCACCTCAGACGAGTCGACCGGAGGCCATGTGCGCTCATTATCCTCCGCGCCGTTGTAACGCAGATAGAGCGACAGAAGAAGTACCACCACCAACAGATGGAATACCAGAGTACAAATCAGAGCTATAAGTTTATTGCGATGATTGGAAGTCATTATCAATGTATGGGAGTTATCTCTAATTATAATGCGGGAGTCACTTTGCCGCCGGACGGGCGGAAGTAGGAGCAGGTTTGGTGGCAAGCACCATCTTCAGGTTGTTCTGGGCGCCGAGGTCAAGCACCTTCACAAGCGCACCATAGGTCACCTCCTCGTCAGCATAGACAGCTATATAGTCATCCTCTGTCTCATTGCGCGTGTTCTGAAGGAATCCCAACAACTGTTCAAGCGATACGGCTACAGGTTCGCTCTCGTCGGCAGTGGCATAAATCGCCCCCTCCTTATCGATATACACGCGGGTGGTTGGTTTAAGCACGGTCTGCTTGGAACTTTCAGGAAGATTCACCTCCAGTGCTGTAGGGAACACGAAGGTAGAGGTCACCATAAAGAAGATGAGCAGCAGGAAGATAACGTCGGTCATCGACGCCATTGAAAACGCTGCCATCATTGTATTTTGTCGTTTTAACGCCATGGTGATAACGATAGATGTATGAGTGTTTCCTACCTGCTGTTATGCCGGTTCATTGAGAAGGTCCATGAACTCCATTGTCCTGGACTCAAGTTTATTCATAACCTTGTTAATCCTTGCCACGAGATAGTTGTAGGCAAACAATGCGATGATACCCACTATCAAACCTGCCACAGTGGTGACAAGCGCGGCATAGATACCGTCGGCAAGCACTGCGATATTGGCGCTCGAGCCAGCACTTGCAAGATTATAGAATGCAGTGACCATACCTATCACAGTACCGAGGAAGCCTATCATCGGCGCGCCGGCTGCAGTGGTGGCAAGCCAGGGAAGTCCCTTCTCAAGATTGGACACCTCGATGTTTCCTGTATTCTCGATGGTCACGAGAACATCGTTCATCGGACGACCTATACGTGAAATACCTTTGGCGATGAGACGAGAATAAGGAGTGTCAGTTTTGGCACAAAGCTTACGTGCGCTCTCTATCTCTCCATCATGGATATAATCCTTGATTCGCTCCATAAACGACCCGTCTTCACGCTGCGCGCGACCTATCACGATGCAACGCTCGATGAAAATATAAATACTCAATATCGAAAGTATTGCCAACGGAATCATGATGAATCCGCCTCGCATGGTCAAATCCCACACTGAAAGTTCCTGCACCACCTGGGCAGCCTGTGCCTGTGTGGCTTCTACGTTAGCGCCTACGGTGGCAATGGTATCTACAAACGCTTCTTGAAACATGAAAACAGGGTTTATTTTTTTAGTATTGTGATGTGTTTATTTTTTCGTTAAATCTCAGCGGTGAGCTGCTTCTTATACTGTTTCACAGCCTCTTCAAGCCCCATATACAGAGCATCGCAAATGAGGGCGTGACCGATTGACACCTCGCTCAGACGGGGAATGTTGCGGTGAAAATATGCAAGGTTCTGTAGATTGAGGTCGTGACCTGCGTTGACTCCGAGACCTTCAGAGAAAGCCGCCTTGGCAGCCTCCACAAACGGAGCGACAGCCTTTTCGGGATTCACGGGATACTCATCAGCATAAGGCTTGGTGTAGAGCTCCACCCTATCGGCACCGGTCTTTGCGGCGAGACGGATATTGTCAACATCTGTACCCACGAAGATTGAGGAGCGGATGCCGGCATCGCGCAGCTTCTCTACTATCCCGGTGAGAAATTCCAGATGCTCACCCACATTCCAGCCAGCACTCGAGGTAAGGGCATCGGGAGCATCGGGCACAAGGGTGACCTGCTCAGGTTTCACCTTAAGCACCAAATCCATGAATTCATCCGAAGGATACCCCTCTATGTTGAACTCAGTCTTGACAAGCGGACGCAGACTGTAGACATCATCCCTGCGGATGTGGCGCTCATCAGGGCGCGGATGCACGGTGATACCGTCGGCGCCAAATGCCTCGCAGTCGGCAGCCACCTTAAGCAAATCAGGCACATTCTCGCCGCGGGCATTGCGCAGAGTGGCTATTTTGTTGATATTAACGCTAAGATTTGTCATGTTCGGAATCTTTTTGTCTGTTAGAGGGGTTCTTTATATAAAGTATTATTTGTAATTTTGTCCCCTCTGACATTCAACGATGCAAAATTAGTCAGAAAAAACTAAAAACTGAAACATTTTGCCACTAAAAGACGACATATTATCCCAAAATCAGCCATTGGCTCTGCCACCGGCTCCGGAGCTCGACCGCCTCTTCCCTCCGGTGGAAGAGAGCAGCACACTTCTGCTGTCGTGCCGCAGAGGCGATTACAGTGCTTCACGCATAGCGCATGCCGTGGAGGACTGCGACGCACACCTGCTGAACCTCAATGTCACTTCCGACACCGACAGCCTTGACAACCGCATCGCAATAGAAATCCGCGTGTCGCACCGCAATCCAATCTCCGTGGCGCGCTCTCTGGAGCGTTATGGTTATGAGGTGGAGGATTTTGATGCCTCTACCACTACTTCGGATGCTGATTTGATTCGCTCACGGCTCGCAGAGCTGATGCACTATCTGGAAGTATAGCCGCCATCTATTTAGCGATTCTTAAACACCTTTGTAAATTTAAATGAAAGTTGCTGTATTCGGCAAACGCCGTCAAAGTCAGGAGGATGCACCTCTAATAGTCGACCTCATCAATTCTCTCTGCGCCCGAGGAGTGTTCATCACCGCCGAACGTCTCTTTTTTGAAGCCATGTCGCGTCTAACCGGCACACCTCTGCCGGTCGATGATGTGTTTGAAGGCGATGATTTCTCTGCCGACTTCGCCATCAGCATAGGAGGCGACGGAACTTTCCTGCGTACAGCCCGCTGGGTCGGCGCCAAGGAGATACCTATTATAGGCATCAACACGGGACATCTCGGATTTCTCGCAGAGGATTCCATCAAGGCGGCCGGCGAAGTCATCGACAACCTAATGGATGGCAACTATTTCATTGAGTCACGCTCCCTCCTCGAGGTGCGCGCAGTTGATGGCAATATACGCTCAAGTCTTTCCGGCTGGGCCTACGCGCTCAACGAAGTCGCTATCCTCCGTCAGGATACAGCATCAATGATTACCGTCAACACCCTTCTCGACGAGCTGCCAGTAGCCTCTTATCAGGGTGACGGACTCATCATATCCACCCCAACAGGGAGCACCGCCTACAACCTGTCGGTCGGCGGTCCAATAGTACAGCCCACTGCACCGTGCTGGGTGCTATCGCCCATTGCACCCCACTCGCTCACCATGCGTCCGCTTGTGGTGTCGGACAGCCATGTGATTGAGACCTCTGTTGAATCACGCGCCGAAACCTACCGCCTCACTCTCGACGGCCGCACACTCATTCTCCCTATTGATGTGAAACTCCATGTGCGCCGCGCCCCCTTCGTGGTAAAAGTATGGCACTCCAAAGGTCACAACTTTATCGACACCCTTAGCGCCAAGCTGCTATGGGGTATTTCAAAGCGTTAACTAACGCGCGTCCATAGAACTGCAATCATCTTTGGATTCCATGTGCATTTGCATATCCTATCTGACAATTAATTAAACGCAGCCACTGTTATCGTCATGCCATCATCATATTCTATTGATGATAAGGAGTTGGGGGAGGTTTTAATCCGTGAGCGACGAGGGACATCACGTTTCTCAGCCCGATGGAAGGATGGACATCTCGTAGTGCTCACCCCAATCGGAGTAAGCCGAGCCGAGACACTCCGAGCCCTCAACACCATGCGTCCACGCCTGATAGCCCGACGTCCACCCGCCATGTTCACGCCCGGACAGGTGCTTTCGCTCGACGGAGGTATCACATACCACTTCGAGCTGTCACGGCTGCACCCTGACAAAATTCTCATTCACCCAAATCCCGATGGAGGAGTGGTACGGATTGGCTCAGATATACCTCTCGGCACATCAGCTACCGATGCCGCCATCAGCCGCCTGCTGCTCATGTCGGCTTCCACTCTCGCCGAACGCCACATCATCCCACGTGCCCAGTCACTCGCCGCCACGCTCAATCTGAAAGTCGGCGGTTGGAGAATCACCCGTGGGAAACGCACTCTCGGCACATGCTCAGCCTCGCGCGTCATCTCCCTCTCATCACTTCTGATTTTTCTACCGGCCGACCTACGCGACTATATAATCTACCATGAGCTTGCCCACCTCACCGAAATGAACCACTCACCTCGTTTCCATGCCCTCTGCAATGACTACTGCCACGGACGCGAAGCCGAGTTCATAGGACGCCTGCGCACCTTCAGCTGGCCTATTTTACGATAAGTCATTGCACCATTTTATGCTATTAAACATCTTTTTGATAGCTTTTTAGTCCCTTTTTATCAACACTATGTATTTATTATCATCTTTTTATTCTTTTTTTGCTAAAAAGTTTGAAGAATTAAAAAAGTTGTCATATATTTGCAAGCGAAATCCAGCGTATGAGTCACACGGACACTCACCCGTTCAGGTTTCACTTCTTCTTTAACCGAAGAGTCGGTTACTGAGGGATAATGTAGAGAGAAATAAGGGAAAAATATCGTACAGACTACACTTAACATGGAACGCCCGGCATAATCAGGCGCATTAATGCGTAGCGCCATGCTCATGCCAGCTTACCTTAAACCCAAGCAATACAATTTTCTTACCGAATCTTGTAAAGTTATTTTTTCGCTCTGCGTGCCCCTAAGAAATTGAAGGCGCGCTATTTTTTTATAGCATAGATATTAAGTAAATTAGAGATTAAATCATATATTAACAAAAATTTAAAAAACTCTTGCATGAAGAACATTTGTTTTCAAATGAGTCGGAAAGTGTGGCTTGCTGCCTTTATGGTGCTTTGCCTTACTTTCCCTGCTTTAGCGCAGAAGATTACAGTCAAAGGTACTGTAATTGACCCCGAGGGTGAACCTCTCATCGGTGCAAGTGTTGTGGTCCAGGGTGAATCCATGGGCACCGCCACAGACATCGACGGTAACTACACCATCCAGGCTCCCGCCAACGGTATCCTTATCTTCTCATACGTAGGTTATGAGACACAAGAAATCGCCGTCAACGGACGCGAGGTTATCGACGTACAGATGAAGGAAAACACCGTGCTCCTCGGCGAAGTCGTAGCCATCGGTTACGGTACAGTCAAGAAAAGCGACGCCACCGGCTCCGTTGCCACTGTAAAGCCTTCGGAAATCGAAGCCGGCCTTGCCACCTCAGCCCAGGACCTCCTCGTAGGAGCATCTCCCGGTGTGGTTGTAACCACTTCCGGTGACCCATCAGCCGGTGCTGACATCCAAATCCGCGGTGGTGCTTCACTTGCAGCTTCCAATGCTCCGCTTATCGTTATCGACGGTGTGCCTATGAACACACAGGGTGTCACCGGCGCTTCCAACCCTCTCGCTCTCGTCTCACCTGAAAACGTTGAGTCAATGACAATCCTCAAGGACGCATCAGCTACCGCCATCTACGGTTCACGTGCGTCAAACGGTGTCATCATCATCACCACCAAGAAAGGTCTCTCTGGTCGTCCGCAGGTGAACTTCACCATGAACGGATACATCAACACCACCCGTAAGTATCTCAACATGATGAGCCCCGACGAATTCCGCAACTTCATCATCAATGAGTACGGCGAAGGTTCCGACCAGGCAAATGCCCTTGGCACTGCAAACACAGACTGGATGAAAGCTGCTACCCGCACCACCTTCTCAACTGACTATAGCCTCAGTGTCGGTGGTACAGCCGGCTTCCTCCCCTATCGAGTGGCTGTGAGCTATACCGACAACAACGGTATCCTCAAAGGCACCGACATGGACCGCGTCACTGCATCACTCAACCTTACTCCCAAGTTCTTCCATGACCTTCTTTCAGTAAGCGCAAACGTGAAGGGTGCATACATCCACAACAACTATGCCGACAACACTCTCGGCACTTGTGCAAGCATGAACCCGACAATTCCCATCCGCGACTTTGAAAACGGTTCTCCTGCATTCGGCTACTGGACATCTTATATAGGTGGCGGTCTCCTCGCCGGTCCCGACACCCCCGGAACCCAGATTAACTCAACCACCGCACCTCTTAACCCTATCGCAGCTATCGAGGGTAAAGTATCAAACGGTAAGGCATGGCAGTCAATCGGTAACCTCCAGCTCGACCTCAAGATGCCCTTCCTCACCGACCTCCGCGCCAACCTTAACCTCGGTTATGACTATCAGCACGGTACCTGGGAAGGTGGTCTCAAGCCTTTCACTCCCGACGCATGGACCGGCGGCTATCAGATTATCAACCCCGCAGGTCAGATTGAAACCGTAAAGGATGGTGGTGTATCAAGCACCAAGCAGGTACAGACCCGTACCAACCTCCTTCTCGACTTCTACTTCAACTATAACCACGAGTTCAAGGAAATCGCTTCTACCCTCGACGTGACCGCCGGTTACTCTTGGCAGAAATTCCACAACAAATACCGCTCACGCACTTGGGTGAGCGAGGTAGGCGACCCCGCCCACAGCGAATATATCGGTGTACAGGCTAACCCCACATCGGTTGACATCGAACCCCTCCAGCTCGTATCATTCTTCGGTCGTGCCAACTTCACATTCCTCAACAAGTATCTTGTCACTGCAACTGTACGCCGTGACGGTACAAGCCGTTTCTCAAAAGACCACCGCTGGGGTACTTTCCCCTCTGTGGCTCTCGGTTGGAAAATCCTCGAGGAAAACTTCATGGAAGGCGCTCGCGGATTCATGAACGAACTTAAAATCCGTGGCGGTTACGGTGTGACCGGTCAGCAGGACCTCGGTGGCTCACTCTTCCCCTACCTCCCTGTTTACTGGACATCAACCGACGGAACTCACCTCTATCCATCGTTAACTGGGGGAGCTACAGGCAATTACCCCATCACTCCTGACGCTTACAACGCCGACATCAAGTGGGAGGAAACCCACACATGGAACGCCGGTTTCGACTTCGGATTCCTCAACAACCGCATCATCGGTAGCTTCGACTTCTACAAGCGCAAGACCAAGGACCTCCTCACTTTCGCCAACTATCCCGCAGGCTCGAACCTCACCAACAAGGGCAACATCAACATCGGTGACCTTGAGAACACCGGTGTCGAATTCACCATCACCACCCGTCCTGTTGTTAACAACGTCCTCACTTGGACTTCTTCATTCAACATTGCCTACAACAAGAATAAAATCACCCGTCTCGCTGAAGGCGCCGACACTCAGACCGGTGGTATTTCAGCCGGTACCGGCGGTACCATCATGAAGCACGAAGTTGGCTATCCCGCTTACAGCTTCTACGTTTACGAACAGGTATACGGTCAGGACGGTATTCCTCTCGAAGGTGTATTTGTTGACCGCAACGGCGACGGCGAAATCAACGAGGCTGACAAGTACCTCTACCACAGCAAGAACCCCAAGGTGACTTTCACCTGGAACAACACCGTCAACTATAAGAACTGGGACTTCGGAATTGTACTCCGCGCCAATATCGGCAACTGGGTCTACAACAACAACCAGGCTTCAAACGTAATCAAGCAGGCTAACAACGCCCTCCCCTTGAGCAACCTTATGGCTGACACCTTCCTCTTCGAGTCAACCTCAATGCAGACCATCATGAGTGACTACTTCGTGCAGAACGCTTCGTTCCTCCGCTGCGACAACATCACTCTCGGCTACACCTGGAACAACCTTCTCAAAGACAACCTCCGTCTCCGTCTCTACGGCGCCGTGCAGAATCCCTTCGTGATCACCAAGTACAAGGGTCTTGACCCGGAAATCTCATCCGGTATCGACAATGGAGTTTACCCCAACCCGTTGACATTCTCTTTCGGTGTGGTCGCTTCATTCTAAAAACCCATAGAGTTTAATTATTCATCATCTACGAAAAAATAGACTATGAAATTTTCAAAATATATCATACTCAGCGGTATCGCCCTCTCCATGGGTTTCACTTCCTGCGTCGATGACCTTGACGTAAAGCCCGAGGACCCCGATTCAAAGACTGAGCTTACAACTGCACAGGAATACTATGACCTCCTCGCACGCGCCTATGGCGGTCTGGTGCTCGAAGGTGGTATATCTGTTGACGACGGTGGTACAGGTGTATACACCCGTCAGCTCTGGAACCTCCAGGAACTTCCCACCGACGAGGCTCTCATCGGTAAGAACTGGAACGACGCCGGTATCGACGAACTTGACTTCAACACATGGTCAGGCGACAACCACTGGCTCTACGAGTGCTTCTGCCGCTTCAACTATCAGATTGCGCTCTGCAACGAGTTCCTCCGCACCATCGACAGGGCCGGCGACCTCATCCCCGAGGACGGCCTCGACGGCAAGGCCGTGATGAAGGCCGAGGCCCGTGTGCTCCGCGACCTCTCTTACTATCACATGATAGACATCTATGGCCGCGGCCCCTGGACCGACGAGCACTCCACCGTGGGCGCCATACCTCCCACCTACAACCGCAAGCAGCTCTTTGACGCTGTGGTGGCCGACCTCGAGGACGCCATACCTCAGCTCACCCCCGCCGCACAGCAGCGCTACGGCCGCATCTCTCGCGAGGCCGGCCACATGCTCCTGGCCAAGATGTATCTCAACGCCGAGGTCTACACCGGCGAGGCCATGTGGCAGGAATGCGCTAACGCTTGCAACGAAATCCTCAAGACTATCAATCAGCTCGCACCCGAGTACAAATACCTCTTCTGCGGCTCAAACGACAAGTATGCCGGCAACGGTGAAATCCTTTGGACTATTCCTCAGGACCAGAACACCCTCCAGTGCTATGGTGGCACCACCTACCTCTCAGGCGGTTCCTACAATGGTGAGGTTGACGTTACTATCTATGGTGCAGGTGCATCAGGCTGGGGTGGTCCCCGCGTTCGTCCCGAGCTTTCAAAGGCTCTCGCGTCCAACGACAAGCGCCGCCTTATCTTCGAAGGCGACTTCAAAGAGGAAATCACTGCTGCAGGTCTCGACTCCTGGACTTCGACAGGCGACGGTTACATGTGCATCAAGTATGTGTACACCAACGAAGCTGACTATTACAACACAACCGGCAACAGCGGTTCACCCACCATCTTCAACTCAGCAGACTTCCCCCTCTTCCGTCTCGCCGACACATTCCTGATGCTTGCCGAGTGTGAGCTTCACGGCGCAAGCGGCTGCAACGGTCTCGCCCGCTACAATGACGTGCGTATCCGCGCCGGACTTGCTCCCGTAGGTTCTTATACAGCTGACGACCTTCTTAACGAGCGTCTCTGCGAACTTTACTGGGAAGGTCACCGTCGCTCTGACCTCGTTCGCTTCGGCAAGTTCGCCGGCAACTCTTACAACTGGTCATGGAAGGGTGGCATCGAAAAGGGTGCCGGAACTCCTTCTTACCGCAACCTCTTCGCTATCCCGACTCAGTTTGTACCTACTCTCGGTCAGAACGAAGGATACGTGGGAGCTAACTAATTTCAACCGTCATTCTCAACTTCAAAACCACATTTGAACTACGATGAATAAACTTCATATTTTTGGCATGATGGCATTGGCTGCAGTCGCTTTCACCTCCTGCGAGGCTGACGACGACCCCAAGCTTAACGAGCCTACCGAGTTTGTGCTCAACACACCTCCTTTTGCCACCCAGCTTTACGACCTCACTCCCGATGGAGTGATTGAGCTCACCTGCTCTCAGCCCAACTATGGTCTGACCCTTGCCACCACCTACGGTGTGGAAATCTCCATGCGCGAGGACTTCGGCGAGAATCTCCCCGCTCCCGGCGAGGAAGAGGCTCCCTACTCAGTCACCATTCTCCCCACTAATCCCCAGAGCGCAGTGCTCCAGCTTCAGGAATCAAAGATTGCCGAGGCTATCTGCGCAATGCGCGGCATCACCTCAGAGGAGGAATACACTGAAATCCCCGCACATCCGCTCTATATCCGTGCCCTCGCTCATATCAACAACCAGCCCGCCACCAAAATCACCTCAAACGTCGTGACTCTTACCCAGGTGAAAGGTTACTGCGCATTCGAGGCAGAGGTATTTGATGTGCTCTACACTCCGGGTAACTCTAACGGTTGGGACCAGAACGCGTCACAGCAAATTCTGGCTTATGCTGAAGGCAAATACCGCGGTTTCGTATGGATTAATGGCGAATTCAAATTCACCAACCAGCCAGACTGGGGCGGCACCAACTATGGTAGCGGCGGCGATGGTCTCCTCGACACTGATGGCGGCGCAGGCAATATCAATATGCCCGACACAGGCGAAGGTCTCTATTTCGTAGACGTTGACATCAATGCCCTCACCTACAAGCTCACTTACATTTCAAGCGTAGGTATAGCAGGAGATGTGAACGGATGGAGCGAATCCGCACCTCTCGAACTTGAACCATCGGCCGACTTCCTCACTTGGACTTACACCGGCGACTTCGTTGATGGTGGCTTCAAGTTTGTGTTCAACAAGGCTTGGACCATTAACCTCGGCGGCACATTTGAAAGCCTTGAGCTTGATGGCGCTAACCTCAACTCAACATCCGGCTCACACACTGTGACCCTCGACCTCACCAAACTTCCTTACACCGCAAGTTTCGAGTAAGAACTATTAAAACCAATGCCGGGGCGTGGCTATCGCACCCGCGCCCCATGGCATTGATACTTTAATCCATCTAAATGAAAATTCCAAACATGAAATATTCAGCATTATTCGGATTGGCAGCTCTCGCACTCGGATTTACCGCTTGCGATGACATCGAGGACAGCAATAGCCTGCCTCAGTCAAATCCACAGCTCGACATCGTGTCGGCCGACAATGCTTCAATAACCGCAGGTCCTGCCGCAACCGGTACCATCGACCTTGAAGCGCTCAACAATTCGGCTTCGTCAATCAATATCGCCACTGTGACCGAGGCTTCCGACTGGCCCGAAGGCTTCATTGCCACCGTGCCCTACATGCAGGTTTCCGCAGACCAAAGTTTCGCTGAGTATCACACCATAGAGGCTACCATGGGTGCCGAAGGTGAAGTGCTCATCGCTCCCGACGCCTGGGAAGAAGTTTACGTTACCATGTTCGGCAAGAATCCCCAGACTACCACCTCTTATGTACGTTTCCCCATCATGGCTGTAAACGGCGACCAGAAGGTGCGCATGGGCGGCGAGGATTTCTACTATGGCAACTTCGGCGTAAACGTTAAGCCCTTTGACCTCTTCGATGGTAAAATCATCGAGGATACATATTATCTCATCAACAATGTTGACAACTGGGATTTCTCAAAAGCAGTGAAATTCTCTCACTCAGAGAAAGACCCCTATGATGACCCTAATTTCCAGACCATCATCTCAGTCAACGGCGCCGGTTACCAGTGGGCCATCATCCCTGCAAGCACATTTGATGCCGGCACACTCGGCAAAGCTTACGGTGTCGAGACAGCCGATGCTCTCGCAGGAACTCTCGTAGAAGCTACAGGTGCCGATATCAACTATGGTGTGATTGACCAGGCTGGTCCCTATATGATTTCAATCAACATGGAGACACTCGCCTACGATATCAAGGGCGCTTACGAACAGCTCTATACTCCCGGTAACTCCAATGGTTGGAGCCATGGTGCATCTCAGATTCTCACCACCAACAACTATATCAACTATACCGGCTACGCCCATCTTGACGGTGAGTTCAAACTCTCTACCCAGCCCAACTGGGATGGCGTGAGCTTCGGCGCCGGCGACCCCGGCAAGTTGAGTTCTGACGGAGGTGCAGGCAATCTCAACGCTCCAGCCAATGCTCTCTATTGGGTAAATGCCAACTTGGTTGAACTTACTTACGACCTCACTGAAATCACCACTATCGGTCTGATTGGTAATGCAACTCCTGCAGGATGGGACGCAAGCACAGCTCTTGAGCCCTCAGATGACATCCTTGTATGGACAGGTAAGATGAAACTCACAGACGGTGAATTCAAGTTCCGTGCCAACAACGGTTGGGACATCAACCTCGGCGGTTCACTCACCAATCTCGTTCAGAACGGTGACAACATCAAGTTTACCGGTGAAGGCACTTACGTGGTGACCCTCGACCTTTCAGCTGTCCCCTACACAGCTACTCTTACAAAGGAATAAGAGTTTGCTCCATAACAAACTCTTAGCCGAGAGAGCCTAACAACTCTCTTATCAACCCGCCCCTTATTTCACTCTAAGAAGAGCCGCCCGGATGCTTCCGTCAGGAACATTCGGGCGGCTATATTTTTATCGGGGCTTTTTAAATTAATTATCGGTCATTTTCATCCTACCATTTTACAATTAGTCCCCATTTTACAATTAAACTAACTCATCTCTTCTGTTATATAGCATATATTTATTTTCGGTGAAATTACCGGATTTCTTCGATTGGAACGCCCTCTGATTCAAAGAATTTTTAGTAATTTTGCAATCGGATTGAGGCAACATGAAGATTGCTCCACCTGAAAAACAGATGAGTTTGTCAAAAACAACAGACCAAACCAAAGATAACTCGAAAATAATAGAGTGCAAGAACTGTGGATGCTCTTGCACTTCTAATTTTTGTCCGGATTGTGGTCAGGCAGTGACGGTGAAACGAATCGACAACAAAACATTCTTCATCGGAATAATATCTGGACTATCACGTATCAACAAGGGATTCCTATTCACTGCATGGAATTTATTGATTCATCCCTGGAAAGTAATAAGAGATTATATCCAATGTCGTCGAGTACGTTATGTCGCGCCAATCTCGATGCTTATAATTGTATGCTTTATAAGCGCCTTTGTTGGCTCACTTGTGTCAGCCGAAACACAACCTGCTGTTTCCGACATAAGTGGTGATAATGTTCCGTTATTCTACAGAATTATCCTTTCTGCCGGGTATTTCTTTATGAATAATGCGCTGGCACAGAATCTGACCATCTATCTCCCCGCTTTATTAGCCATACCAATAGTATATGGCAAAGCCGGAGCGAGGAAATATAATATAGCCGAATATCTTACCGCCATGATTTATATGGCGACTTCGTTTATTATTTTTGATGTCATCACTTTACCAATCAGCCTACTTTCGGGAAGTACATATTCAGCATTAGGCTTGTGCTATTCGATACTGATATGTGCGATGAGTATGTATTTTGCCTTCCCTATAGACCCGAAGAAACGACGCATTGGATACTTCGTGGTTTATCTGTTGAGCGTTTTGATAATCTATCTGATTATTCTTGTTATTTTGGGTATAATCATCGGAACCGAAAAATCAGTCATCTAAACCATTTTTAACGTTGAATCATATCGCAAAAGACAGATAAAACCGCGATTTTTACATCCGGAGAGAATCAATTAGACTTAATTATCCTCATTTCACATACACGAATATACCAATCGCCCTATTGTCTCAATTACTTCCAACATTCAGTTTCATCTGCGATTTCAGGAATGGTTGAGGAACTGTAAACCGGCTCACGACCCTCACTGCGCTGCTTACGGTAATCCTTCAAAAGCACCACAGCATACTTTCCGAGCAGCAGGATAGCTCCGAGGTTGCACAGAGTCATGAGCGCCATAGTGATATCGGCAAATCCCCACACTATATCAAGCGCAGTCACGGCTCCCGCATAAACCACCCCACCGACTATCAGGCGATAGAGATTTATAATCCACTCACGATTATAAATGAACCGTATGTTAGTTTCACCGTAATAATAATTCGCTATTATACTTGTGAACGCAAAGAAGAAAATGGCTATACTCACGAATATAGAGCCAAACTGATGTCCGCCCCCAAGCTCCGAGTCAATGGCACGTTGCGTGAGCACAATACCATCATGCCCCTCAAGGAAAATCCCGCTGCAAAGGATTATAAACGCAGTGGATGTGCAGACAAGCATCGTGTCGGTATACACGCCCAAAGCCTGTATCAATCCCTGCTTTACCGGATGAGTGACCGAAGCGGTAGCCGCAGCATTTGGAGTGGAACCTTCACCCGCCTCATTACTGAACAATCCGCGCTTCACGCCCATTATTATCGCCGCCCCGAGAGTACCGCCGAGAGCCTGCTCCACACCGAAGGCATTTTTCAATATCATGGCGAAGATTTCGGGTATGCGGTCAATATTCATTATAATTATCACGATAGCCAGCATGATGTAAGCGATAGCCATCACCGGCACCACTACCTCGCTGAAACGCGACACACGTTGCACACCTCCCCATATTATCACCAGAGTCATCAAGGTCAGAATCACCGCACTCCACTCCTTGGGAAAAGAGAAACATGAGCTGAAGGCATCGGCCACAGTATTTGACTGCACCGAATTGAATGCCAAGCCGAATGTGAGGGTAATAAGCACGGCAAATGTCACTGCCCACCATCGTTTGTGCAACCCCTTCTGAATATAATATGCAGGACCACCCATGAATGACTTCTCACCTTTGACCTTGAAAAGCTGAGCCAAAGTCGACTCAACAAACGCACTCGCAGCACCAAACAGGGCTATCACCCACATCCAGAACACCGCCCCAGGTCCTCCCAAAGCTATTGCCGTTGCCACTCCGGCAAGATTACCGGTACCCACGCGCGAGGCTATCGAAAGAGCGAACGCTTGAAAAGAGCTAATGGTCCCATGAGCGGGCTCATCGGTCTTGCGGCTGTCGTTGTCGCGCTTTCCGGACTTGAGGAGAAGCCTCACCATCTCGCCAAACATCCTGAACTGCACCCCACGGGTGGTAATAGTAAAATATATGGCGGCTATCAAAAGAACCGTCACAAGCACATAATCGGTAAGAACACCGCTCACCGCATTGACAATATTCTGTAAGGTTGATGTAGATTCCATTTCACAAAAATAACACAAAAATTGCGTTTTTGCTTCATATTAATTAAATTTGTACCAAGATAAGTATGCTTTTATCAGCCTTATCATTACCTCATCATAGATATCTAACCCGTAAAACCATGAGAATAATACCACGCATCACATCCTTGTTGCTTCTTGCTTGTGGGCTGACATTTAATGTCATGGCTCAGACAGAACCGTTCCGCGACACAACTTTGCCGGCAGCTGAGCGTGCAGCCGACTTATTGTCACGCCTCACCATTGACGAGAAAATCTCTCTTATGATGGATAACTCCCCTACTATCCCTCGTCTTGATATTCCCGCCTACAATTGGTGGAACGAAGCACTCCATGGTGTAGGTCGCGCAGGAGTCGCCACCGTACTCCCTCAATCAATAGGCATGGCGGCTACCTTTGATGATAAAGCCGTGGGCGATGCCTTCACAATGGTCAGCGATGAAGCACGTGCCAAATTCAACAAATTCCGTAAAAACGGGATTATAAAACGCTATCAGGGTCTCTCGTTCTGGACACCTAACGTCAACATTTTCCGTGACCCACGCTGGGGCAGAGGTCAGGAAACCTACGGAGAGGACCCATATCTCGCTTCGACAATGGGCGTTGCAGTGGTAAACGGCCTCCAGGGTCCTACAGACGGAAAGTATATCAAAACCCTTGCCGGAGCCAAGCACTATGCAGTACACAGCGGTCCGGAATGGAACCGCCACTCGTTCGATGCCAAAAACATTGACCAACGCGACCTTTGGGAAACTTATCTTCCTGCTTTCAAGCAGCTCGTCGACGCTGATGTATGGCAGGTAATGTGTGCCTACAACCGTTTTGAGGGCGAACCATGCTGTTCAAGCAAAAAGCTCCTCACTCAGATACTCCGCAATGAGTGGGGATTTGACAAAATCATCGTGAGCGACTGCTGGGCTATCCGCGACTTTACATCCGACTGGGCGCACCACACTCACCCATCCAAAGCACACGCCAGTGCCGACGCCGTGATTTCAGGTACTGACCTTGAGTGCGGTTCGGAATACAAGAGTCTCCGCGAGGCATACGACAATGGCTTCATAACTGAAAAAGCCATTGATGCCGCCCTCCTCAAATTGCTCGAAGCCCGCTATCGCCTCGGCGAGATTGACGGTGCCACCGATACCCCCTGGGAGGGATATGATTCCACATACGTTGACAATGACGCACATCGCGCCATAGCTCTCGACATGGCACGCAAATCAATGACACTGCTCAAGAACAACGGTATTCTCCCGCTTAAGCCGGAAAGTGGAAAGAAAATCTATGTGATGGGTCCCAACGCTGCTGACTCCGTGATGCAGTGGGGCAACTACAACGGCTTCCCCTCCCACACAGTCACTCTCATCGAAGGCATAAAGGGATTTGAACCCAACGCTACATATCTGAAAGGATGTGACCACGTGGTAGCCGGCAATCTGATTTCTCATTTCGACAAGTTCAAAGGTGGCATGAATGCTACTTACTGGAACGGCAAGAACTCCAAACCCGCTGCTAAAGCTACATATACTTCGCCCATAACCCTCTCCACCGGAGGCGCGACAGTGTTCGCACCCGATGTTGACCTCACTGATTTCCGAGGAGAATACACCGGCACCTTCATCCCCGATGCTGACGGCGATTACATAATCCGCCTCGAATCAGGCAAGGATGACCTCGTGCTCAGCGTGGATGGCAAAGAGGTGGCAAAACGCTATTCAGGCGGTCGCAACGGTCACAACCTATCGCACATGTTCACAGCCAAAGCCGGTCAGCCCGTAGATGTCAAACTCTCTTACTCACATGGCGCTGATGTAGCAGACCTGAAATTTGATGTGGTATCAGCCAAGGAGGAACCGGTTGATTTCTCCGATGCCGACATAGTGATTTTTGCCGGCGGTATTTCACCAAAGCTCGAAGGCGAAGAGATGAAAGTCTCCGTGCCCGGTTTCCGTGGCGGTGACCGCGAGACAATAGAACTTCCCCGTGTACAGCGCGAACTCATCAAGAAAATCAAGGATGCCGGCAAGCAAGTGATATATGTCAACTTCTCCGGCTCAGCAGTAGCTTTAGCCCAGGAAGATTCTATCTGTGATGCCGTGCTCCAGGCATGGTACCCCGGTCAGGCAGGCGGTCAGGCAGCTGCCGAGGTTCTCTTTGGCAAATATAATCCAGCGGGACGCCTCCCTGTAACTTTCTATAAAAACGATTCGCAACTCCCCGACTTCGAGGATTACAATATGATGAACCGCACTTACCGTTTCTTCCGTGGCGAGCCTTTGTACCCCTTCGGACACGGTCTGAGCTTCACCTCATTCGGCTATGGAGACGCAGCTTTGAGCAATGCAACCCCAGGTGTCAATGACACTATCACACTCACCATCCCCGTCACCAACACCGGTTCAATGGATGGCGATGAAGTGGTGCAAGTATATGTACGCAAACTCAACGACCCCTCAGGACCAATAAAGACACTCCGTGGTTACAGCCGAGTGAACATACCTGCAGGAAAAACCGAGAAGGTACAGTTCACACTCACTCCCGAGACATTCTCAGCATTTGACCACTCCTCAGGTCGCATGGCAACTCTCCCCGGAAAGTATGAGATACTCTATGGCTCATCGTCAGCCGACTCAGCACTCCGCTCCCTCCCCATAACTCTGAAATAATCCACTTACTTTGAACTAAAACCCGTCAGGAGGGTCTTGCCGATTGGTAGGACCCTCCTGATTTTTCATTCTATTCTACATTTACAAAATACAGACGCACGTAAGAAAATGTTATTCCTTACGTGCGTCTGTAATTCTGTTTCTTTGCGGCAAGCACTAATATCGCTTACCTATGAAATGGGATTAAACTTTAATCCTCGTTACCGGCAAATTCCATCAGGTAAGCTTTGATGAATGCGTCGATGTCGCCGTCCATCACGCCGTCCACGTCGCTTGTCTGATAGTTGGTGCGGTGGTCCTTCACGCGGCGGTCGTCAAACACATAGCTGCGTATCTGCGAGCCCCACTCGATTTTCATCTTTCCGGCCTCAATCTTGGCCTGCTCCTGCAGGCGGTGCTGCAACTCCTTGTCATAGAGTATGGAGCGCAGCTGACGCATGGCGTTCTCCTTGTTCTTGGGCTGGTCGCGGGTCTCGGTGTTCTCGATAAGAATCTCCTCCTTCTCGCCGGTGTAGGGGTCGGTGAACTGGTAGCGCAGGCGCACGCCCGACTCCACCTTGTTCACATTCTGACCGCCGGCGCCACCCGAACGGAAAGTATCCCATGACAGTAACGCCGGGTCGACCTTCACCTCGATGGTGTCGTCGACAAGCGGGGTCACGAACACCGATGCAAACGATGTCATGCGCTTGCCCTGGGCATTGTAGGGCGACACGCGCACCAGACGGTGCACACCGTTCTCGCTCTTGAGATAGCCGTAGGCAAAGTCACCCTCCACATTGATGGTACACGATTTGATGCCGGCCTCATCACCTTCGAGAAGGTTGGCGATCGAGGTCTTGTAGCCATGCGCCTCACACCAGCGCAGATACATGCGCATCAGCATCGAGGCCCAGTCCTGACTCTCGGTGCCACCGGCACCGGAGTTGATTTTCAGTACCACTCCGAGCTTATCTTCCTCGCGGCGCAACATGTTGCGCAGCTCAAGATTCTCGATTTTGGCAACTGCATCATTGTAGAGCGCATCAATATCAGCCTCCTCCACCAATCCTTCTTTCAGGAAATCCCAGGCGAGTTCAAGCTCATTGACTACCTTATCAATCTCCTCATAGCCGTCAATCCAAGCCTGAAGGTCCTTGATTTTCTTCATCTGCAGCTGCGCTTCCTTGGGGTGCTCCCAGAAGTCGGGCACATGGGTGCGCAGCTCTTCTTCTTCTACTTGTATTTTCTTGCTGTCGATGTCAAAGATACCTCCTCAACGCCAGCTTGCGTTCAAAAGTCTCTTTTAATTGTTCCTGTGTAATCATTATTATTAACTCTAAATTTATTTCACTGCAAATTTACGCATATTTTAGTAATTTTGCAGCATGGAATTGATTTATGACATTTTCATCAACCATTCGGCACTGCAAGCGGTAATAATAATCTCAATTATCATCGCTGTCGGGCTTGCGTTAGGAAAGATTAGAATATGGGGTATTTCGCTCGGTGTGACCTTTGTGTTTTTCGCCGGTATTCTGGCAGGTCACCTCGGATTGTCAATTGACCCCACTATCCTGCACTATACCGAGAATCTTGGGCTTGTACTGTTCGTATACGAACTCGGCTTAAAGGTCGGACCAGGTTTCTTCAGCTCTTTCCGCAAGGGTGGATTGCAACTCAACCTTCTGGGAATCGGTGTAATAATACTCGGGACCCTCATGGCTGTGCTGTTCAACATCTGGCTGGGAGTGCCTATCGGAGAGGCTACAGGACTCCTCTGTGGTGCCACTACCAACACTCCGGCGCTTGGTGCCGCCCAGCAGGCTCTGGAACAGATGGGTATGTCGGCCAACGGAGCAGCTCTAAGTTGCGCCGTGACCTATCCGCTCGGGGTGGTAGGTGTGATATTGGCAGTAATCCTAATCCGCAAAATGTTCCTCAGTCCCGACTCACCTCTCACATCGCCACAGGAAGAAACCGACCCAACTTTCATTGCGGAGTTCAAAATCTGCAATCCCGCCATCTACAACATGACGGTGAAGCAGATTTCACAGATAACACGTACTAAATTTGTGATTTCTCGTCTTTGGCACAACGATGTGGTAAGTATTCCCGACTCTCATACCGTGCTGCAGAAAGATGACCACCTTCTTGTAATCACCACTCCTGACGACAGCCCCAAACTGAAAGTACTTTTCGGCAAACAGGAACCGAGAGACTGGAACAAAAAAGATATCGACTGGAATTCCATTGACAATCAGCTCATCTCACGCCGCATCATAGTGAGTCGCCCGTCTATCAACGGCAAGAAATTAGGCTCATTGCGTTTGCGCAACCAATATCACATAAACATCAGCCGTGTGACCCGCAGCGGACTTCATCTGCTCGCCACACCTGAACTGATTCTACAGCTCGGCGACTCGCTCACTGTGGTCGGTAGCGCCGCTGATATTGAAAAGGTGGAGCAGATACTCGGTAACACCGCCATAAAGCTAAAGGACCCCAATCTTGCAGCTATCTTCATCGGGATAGTGGTAGGATTGGTAGTAGGTTCCATTCCAATAGCCATTCCAGGAATTTCAACACCTATAAAGCTTGGTCTGGCCGGCGGTCCGATTATAATAGGCATCCTTATAGGCCGTTTCGGTCCGCAGTTCCGGCTCGTCACTTATACAACCCGAAGCGCCAACCTGATGCTGCGCGGCATCGGACTGTCGCTATATCTCGCGTGTCTCGGTCTTGATGCTGGTGCCCAGTTTCTTGACACCATCATGCGCTCCGAAGGGCTTCTGTGGATTGCTCTCGGATTCCTAATCACTCTTATTCCGGTATTGATAATGGGAGGAGTAGCAATGCGGCTGTTCCGTCTCGACTTCGCTCTTACCTGCGGAATGCTTTGCGGAAGTATGGCAAACCCTATGGCGCTTAACTATGTCAACGATGTGGTGCCGGGCGATTATGCCACTGTAAGCTATGCCTCGGTATATCCGCTGTCAATGTTCTGCAGGGTGATTATAGCACAGTTAATCATACTCTGCTTTATCTGACATAGGCTCGGATAATTCTACCATGATTATCCAATCCTTCGCAGCAAAAATTGCGTCACTATGACAGATTCGCCAAATCTTCAATCAATATTTTGCAGTATCTGAATCAGCTTAACCTGTCTATCAGGAAATCTCTAAAATATTGACTCATGGGTGTAAGTGGTAAGAAGCTCGAGGGCTTTCATTCCCATTACGGAATTACCCTTCTCGTTCAATCGAGGAGACCATGTTGCCACAGCATATCGACCGGGATAAACAGCCCCGATACCTCCGCCGACACCACTTTTACCCGGAAGTCCCACCAGATAGGAATATTCTCCGGCATCGTTATAGAAACCGCATGTCTGCATCACTGCATTTATACGTTTCACCTGCGAAGAGGTCAGACTAATCCCATCAAATGAAAATGCAGTGCTTCTGTCGGCAAACGGGAGGAATGCCTTGGAAAGCTGACGGCAGCTCATCTCAACCGAACATTGCAGAAAGTAGAAATGCAACACATCCTCAATATCATTGTCAAGATTTCCATAATATTTCAGCATATTTGCAATAGCGGCATTTATATAGCCCTTCGCGCGTTCCGAAGTGGCAACTTCGGAATCATAACCTATGGTAGGGTCTGACGCAATACTCCGCACAAACGACAGATAGTCTTTCTCCGGATTATCAAGTGTGCTCATAAGCACATCTGCAAGCACTATCGCACCGGCATTGATAAAAGGATTGCGAGGTATACCACGGTCAAGTTCAAGCTGTATCAACGAATTGAATGCCGCACCTGAGGGCTCTTTTCCAACCCTCTTCCACAGAGATTCGCCCATAAGCGAAAGACTCATCGATAGTGAAAAAACCTTGGTGACACTCTGTATTGAAAAGCGTTCGGTAACATCACCCCATTCTATCACATCGCCATCAGTAGTGGTGATGCAAATACCGAAACGGTCAGGGTTTACCTTGGCAAGCGCCGGAATATAATCAGCCTGACGTCCGACTTGCCTCAACGGCTCTATCTCAGCCGCAATTTCTTCTAAAATAAGTTTGTAATCCATGACACAACATCAATTACCGGAGAGAGAGTTTTCTTCTGCTACAACCAATTATATATTCACTAAATGGGAGAAATGATACTATATAACATCCGCAAAGACTTATTACAAAAGAGCAACTGAAAATCGCAGCTATTTGAACCGGAAAGAATCCAATATCCAAAATCCAGTCCCAGTGCCAGACCCATGACCGCATAATAAATATATGGGACAAATATACTCCAAATGACATATCTGAAACAGTCTGAATCCATTTTGGCTGATAATTACAACAGCCCGACATCAAACGTTGAATCACAACGAACCAAGCCAATGCCATTGATACGACAAAGATAGACAGATACCAGAAAAGTCTATAGAAATCAACCGTCAAATTGCCAATCACGCAGATTAGGGGAGCCATAACAGCCAATGTAAGTAAACATCCGACCATCCACAGATTTATCTTTAGTCCATATCTATACAGATAGTACCCGGCGATGAAATAGCCTAAGTAGCCAGATGTGTAATAAAACAGTCCATCTATACTTGAATCCACTAAAATATAATTCTCTATAAGGGGAAAGCACAATGTCAGCGCCCAAATCCCCAAATATAGCTCAATAGTGGACTTCTTCACCGACGCCAGCCATGGACTTATGACCGGTGCGATAATATATAATCCTATAAGCATATACATGAACCAGAGCACACCATGTCCTTGGGGCGAAAATGGCATCGACAACACAGACCTCACCACATCATCCAGCCCCAATCCTCCCCTATGCCATTTTACCAATATATAGAAGATAGACCATACCAATGTTGGAGCTAACAACTTACCAAGCCTCTTTTTTAGAAAAGGAACTGCATCGCCTTGCACCGGTAGCAACAAAGCGCCGCTAACCATAAGGAACAAACCTATGCATGGAGCACAGAAATAGCCTAATCCGGAAACTATCATACTGTTTGACTGGTCTGTTGGCAATGGCGAATGCATAAGGACCACCATCAAGCAAGCTATAAGCCGAAGAATATCAAGATATGTTATCCTTGTTTTTACCATAAAGCCAACAGCTTACAATCAATACGTTACTTCCCAAAGGTAGAG
>JAAGKN010000884.1_pt1 | contig 67983 bp, 84 predicted proteins | sample 6206371 | NCBI WGS metagenome assembly JAAGKN01 (sample SAMN11533720, study PRJNA540317) | gut metagenome | isolation source: fecal pellets from male and female animal of same cohort | host: Peromyscus leucopus | place: USA:CA | collected 2017
AAGGGTGCGATACGTATCGAGAGCCCTTCTCTCCGCTGACAACCTTAATTATTAAGGCTTTACAAGCAAGGCACCCGAAAAGGAACCCATTTTTAAGGCCCTTTCGGGTGCTTTTCTTTTATCCCCTGCTAAAACAATTTGCGGAAGAAAGCGGCTACGGTCGTAAATACTTTCGTCTTCCGAAGAAGGAAGAAGGCCACCCCCAGCAAAACCAAAATCCCGAAAATGTAACGCCACCTGTACGGGTCGGCGGCTGGTTTCTCGATAACGTCGGTTTCCGTATCGCTATCCGTATTTACTTCCTCCGTCTTCGTCGCTTCCTCCTTTTGTTCGGTCTGCGTAACCCCGGCCGCTTCGCTCTTTTGCTTCATCGTATACCTTTCGATACTTTTAACAGCTCCTTGCTTCCCGGTATCGGGAGGTCGTTTCTCTTTCGGCTCCTTCGGTCGGTTCCTTAACGTGTCCGTAATCGGCTTAGACGGGCCGCCTACCTTCGTAACGTCCGGTTTTGTTTCCTGCTTATCGGGTTGCGGCGGGTAATACTCGATTTTCGTGTAGGTGATTTCTACGCCTTCCGTCTTGGTCGTGTCTACCCGGTGGAAAATTTCGCCGGCAGTCGTTTCCGTCCGTTTTTCTTCGATATTGGTATTTTCCGTTGCCTTAATTGACAACTTTTTCGGCATAGCACAACCGGCAATAAGGAAAGCCCAAAGGAAACTAAAAATAACTACGTAGGTCTTCGTTCTCATACTATTTCAATTGTAATTTTTTCTTTCTTCGCTATCGCTGCCTTACACCGCTTGGTAAGTTCCAATTCGTAAGGTGTGGAGTTGATAACGCGGCCTTTCACTTTGTTTTCTCCTACCAATATGCACCCCGAAGTATCTTTGTTCGTGTTTCCCCGATGAATTAAAATACCGTCAAAGTGCGGTACGTTCAGAAGGCGCGGAAGGTCGCGGCCGAATCGGGGCGAACGGTTTACGGTTACGTCATAGGTTCCGAACGGGATAGCCGTTTCGTTTTTTACCTTCTGTTCCCCGTTATCGAACTTGCCGTTTCGGTTGTTGTCCCGGTTCTTATCTTCCAAGGTATCGCAAAAGCGCACCCCGTCGATAAAAAGCGTACCGATTGTATAGGTTTCTGCGAAATATCGCCTTTTAAGTCTCAGTTTCATAGTTTTCTGTTTTTTTATCCCGTTTAAGGTATTCAAGTACACCGGCTATAATTTCCTGTTCGTCCTTATGCTGGATAATTTGCGAAAGGATTTTAGCCGCGTCGCCGATTTTTGCCTTTTCTTTTTCTTCGCTGTTCTCGTAAATACTTTTCAACTCAATGAAGCCGACAAACATAGCCCCTATAAAAGTGAAAAACGGAAGTATCGGCAGTGAATGGTCTGTTTGCGGGTTTAGCTGGCTGATAGCCAACATTTGCACCGTGTCGATAACCGTAATTACAAGAATCATATTAAAGTACCGGCTAATTTTGTCTACCGTCTTACGCAGCCCGTAAGAAGACCGGTATTCCCCACGTTGCTTTGCCTTCCGAATCCCTGCCCAAAGGTCAAGGAATACGACAAACAAAACGAGCGCGTAGATACAGGCTATTATCATAAGCTGCGGCCCGAATATCTGTAAAAAGTTTTCCATTTCTTCGCGTGTTTAGTTATTTGATATTTACGGCTGCAAGGTCATTGCGAACCATTGCCTTAACCGCCATTACCTCGGTAAGGTATGCTTCGTATTCCTCTTTGTCCGCTTCATCTGTCGAAAGCCCAAGAACGAAAGCGTTATACTTGTTGATAAGGCTAAATTCTTCGGTTTCGTCCCGGCGAGAACGCAAAACGGCCTTTACGCATTTGTCGTAATCCGGTCGGCCCCACACTTCCACCGTATCGTAGTCGTACGCCTTCCTTGCGGCTTGCGCCTGTTCGCCTTCCGTTTCTGCCATAGGTTCCGGCTGTACCTCTACTTCGGCAATATTGTAGTTGTAATGCCAACTACCGTTACCCAAATCCTGCAAAATGGGCGGTCTATCGTTTGAATTTGATTTCATACTGCGATGTTTTAGAAAGTTTTTTAATCAAGTGTTTACTATCGCAGGACTTAGCCCAACCCCACCAAGGGCAAATAGCCTGCTTAAAGTCTTTTTCGGATAATGGCCTTTTCCGCTTGTTTATCTTCGCCAACCTCCGGCAAAAGGTCTTTTTAATGCCCTTTCGCATTTTGGTATGCGTATGGAAAAATACATATCCTACGAAGTCAATACCGCGAGCCGCTACCGGGAAAACTTGCCAATTCCTTTTAACCTCTAATTTTAAGTCCCCCATATAAGCCTTTATTTCGCCCAGCAAGGAATGAAGGTAGGATTTATCGGAAGCAAGTATAACGATGTCGTCCGCATAGCGGAAGTAATACTTTACCCCTTTCTTCTCCTTTATCCAATGGTCAAAATAGGTTAAATAGAGGTTTGCGAAATATTGGCTTAGATAATTGCCGATTGGCACGCCGTCCGATGAATCTACGATTTCGTCAAGTAAGCAAAGCAGCCTATTATCCTTCAATTTCCGGCGTAGAACAGATTTTAATACGTCGTGGTTAATCGAAGGATAGAACTTGCGAATATCTAACTTCAAACAGAACGTAGTACCTTCCGGGTCTTCCCGTAGGGCTTGTTTTACCTTCTTCGCGGCCGCATGAATCCCCCGGTTCTTAATGCAGCTATAAGTGTCCGCCGTAAAAGTCGAAACCCAGATAGGTTCTAAAACGTTCATTATAGCGTGATGCAAAATGCGGTCGGGAAAGTAAGGTAAGCGGTATATTTCCCGTTCTTTGGGTTCGTAAATAGTGAATACGTCGTACTTCGATGTATGGAAAGTACCATTTAGCAAGGCTTCGCGCAACTTCAAAATATTTGCTTCTCGGTTTTTGTCGTGTTCAATAACTCCGTACGTGCGTAACTTACCCTTACGGGCCTTTTCGTCCGCAAGCTGCAAGTTCTCAATAGAACAGATTTTTTCGAACAAGTTGCCTATTCGCTTCATTGCGTTACTCGTTTGCTGATTTCTTAGGGAACGTTCGGGAATACCTACTAATACCCCTTAAATAATTGTTATTTTTTGCCAAGTGGCAAGGCTTTTACCCCGTTAAAAATCTGCATAGCTGGGAGCTGACATTCGCATTCGTATTCGTAGCCGCGTTGTTCGTATTCGCGTTCGCAAGCCCGGCATTCGCGCCGTTGTTCGCATTACCGCCGAACAAAACGCCCGAAGGCAAACAACCCAATTCGTTTTATTCAAAGTAGTAGCGCGTTCCCGAAGCCCTCATAGTGACTTTTCGCGGGAAGGCGTTACGCTTCTTAATCTTCACGAAGCACATACTTTATTTCGGTGGAATTGGTAAAGAACTTTCGCGCTTCGGTATCCGGGTCTTCTCGTTTGAATTTAATCTTAACCAAAAAGCGGTTATTTCCGAATTTGGTTTTAACGTCGTCCAAATAGTCCACGACCCAAAACGAAAGATTGATTAATTTTTGCTGGTTCGTTTCCGGGCAATTGAAGTGCTTGTTATTCGCGTCCGGCTCAATCTCCAAAAATGCCAAACTACCGTCGTCCTGTTTTTTAATCTCCATTTTTGCGAAAAATTAAACGGCGGGCGTTCGTCCTAATTTGGGCTACTTCGAAAGCCCGCCGTAGTTAAAACTTCTTTGTTAAATGCGTTCCGTTACGTGTCGTTTCAAGCGGGTAAAAAGCAAAGCCGGGAGCCGACATCCGTAGACGCAGCCGTGGCCGCGTACGTCGTATACGCGTACGCAAAGCCGGCACGCGCGCCGTTAGCCGCACCACCGCCGAACAAAACGCCCCTTTGTCCGGTGCTTCCTGCTACGTCGGTATAGAAATAATCGCAGAAGTAAGTCGTAGAACTCCCGCCTATTTCTGTTGGCATATTTTCACCATATTCGCCAATCATCATAGTTTTAACGTAGCCGCTACCCCGTGGCAATTCGCCGCGCTTCTCGTAGCCTTCGTAATTGTTGCTTTGGAACTTAGCCGGGTCAGTACATACGAAAAATTCGCTAACACCACCTGCGTCCACCCTTTGAATATCGCACTTGCAGCCGTCCGTCCAACTCCATACGTGTCCGAAAGGATTTTCCAAACCTCGGTAGCTGGGTACGCTAAGGGTTTGGCCGTCGGTTCCGTCGCTTTTCTTGTAAGTGTAGCTTACTACGCCGGTTTTATTCCCTAACGGGTTGGTAACTCCGCAAGGAACCATAGGGTTATAGCTGTTATAACCGCTCCAATCGCTCATATTGGTAACGCCTTGGCTTAACCCGCCCTGCTTATATCCTTCGCTCGTAGGGGCTGCGTTATAGGCAAGTTGGCAATTAAAGTTAGCGTATTCGACGGCATAAAGCCACCAGCAAGTTTTTTGCACCTCGTAAACGTCGCAATTCCAACCGGCCCCGTTCTTTCCTGCATTACCTCTGTTCCGGGCATAGGCTCGAAAATTGGTTAGGTGGATATTCGTAGCCGGCATACCTAACAGGCTTCTATATGTTCCGTCCCAAGCTGCGTTATTATTGCCACCTCGGAAGGCTACCGAAGCGTTTACCACGCTTGCAAGTTTCGGCGTGGCCGATACGGTGCGGTCTACGGCGGCTTCGTATGCCGAACGATAGGCAAGCGGTACCAAGTGGAAGCCGGGCAGCGCGTGTTCGGAAAGAAGGCACCGGAATTTTGTACCGTCTATTTCGAATTTGCGGAAGTGTACCGGAATTTCTACCATTACTTGCCCGTCCGCCCCGGTAAGGTTGGCGGCGGCTCCGTTGTCGCGTTTGGTGCTGTCGGTGGCGTGAAGGTAGTAGGCTACCGTTCCGTTGTCACGAAGCACACAACGGCGCATTTTGGACTGAATAGGCAGCGAAACGTGAAGTTCCGGGCGGCCGATTCTCGTACAAGCCGAAGAAGCTACGTTAGAATCCCATTCTATACCGTAGTAGTAATCGTAGGGAAACGTCGGCTTCGTGTTTCCTACTCCAATCAATAAACCCATAGCCGTATGATTTAATACCCCCAAATAAGGGTAGCGTTAATACTTGTTTGCTTAATCTCTCGGACTATTTCGGGGTTCCAGCCTACTTCGAAGCGCGTAGCTACGAATTTGCCCGGTTCCATACCCCAAAGATTTACTTCAAGAACTACGGCGGTTTCTCCGTCGTTCTTAATGTTAAACGGCGTATCTTCCATTTTGAAGTTACCCGCGCTTAGCCCTTCAATCGGGCCGATTGTTCCAATTTGGGCGGAAACCGTTTCGCCCCCTCTCGTTGTACTCATTATATCGAATTATTAAGTTACACAAAACTATATTATTGCGTATTATTATAATACGCTTGTTGAGAAAAAATTAAAAACTACTACGAGGTTTCAATCGAAATATATTCGGTTTTTGAAATAAGCATCCATTCAAATTGATAACCATTAACTCGTAACATTTCAATATACGCACCCCTCATTAAAGAATTGCAGTACAATGTTTTGTATATAGTATAGGCTGTCGTAGGATTAGGTTCGTTAATATCAACGAATCCACCCTGAAAGGCAAAATAATCGCCCGGAAGTCGTGTTATAATTGGCGGGAAATATATTTTTATAATAGTTCCCTCCGGTGCTGAATCATCAATAGTATAGCTTCCATATACACCCGCGCCAATATGGCTATAATCCGAACTTTTAATAATGCGGTTATTTGCTATTTCACTTGACGGGGATAATACTACAACGCTACTACCCGTAACTTTAATATTGCCCGAAAAACTACCATTTTCAAATACTGCATTAACTCCTTTTACCGTCCCGTCTTCAAGCGTTTGAAAATTGCCATTTTTAGAATATATATTACTAACTTTTATGTCTTTAACGTCTATAAATTCGCTACTAATATACCCACCTTCTATTAGAGTTTTACTCTCCCCCGAAGAATTTTTAAAGACAATACGCCCCCCGATTTCGCCAGCGTCTAAATCAATGTAGGTTTGTCCGTCTTTACTTTGAATCCGCCCAGTAGTAATGAATCGTCCGTTAATGGTTGTCGCTCCATAGGTCAAGGCAATAAGACGCGCCGGCCGCTTCCCGTCGGTGTCTGTCATCGCACTACTAAGGCTTCCGACCAAAAAGTAGTAATACGTAGGGTCGTCGTCTACTTTGCGCTGTACCGTATCAAAAACAATATTTCCGGCGGTACCGGTCTTTTCGCAACGGGCGTAAATGTAGTACACCGTACCACTTACAAGGTTCGAAAAGGTAGCCGTATTTAACGACCAACTTTTAACGGTGTCTGCTATCGTATAATGAACCAACGTACCGCCTACAACCCTTACCGTATTGGGGTTTCCTTCGTAATTCGGTTCAAAACGTGTGTTCTGTAATACGAATTGCTGGGAACGCGCCCCGGTTGCTAACATAGTAGTTTCAATCGAAAGCGGCTTTATTTTATCGCTGTAATAATTGCCTTCGGGGTCGAATACGTTAGCTAATACTTCTTGGCTGGCTCTCCAATTACGGCGAGCCTTCGACGGGTCGGCAAGGTTGTTTATCTCTATTACGTTGTCGATTTTCTGCAACCCTTCTATAACGCGGGTAATCGTCTGCTTGGTTATGCTGTCGCCCAAGGTTATATTATACTTGTATTCCCGCAACAAGTCGCGCGTAAAGGCCGTTATTCGTACCGATTTGTTTACGCCTATATCTTCATCTTCCACCGGGATATAATCGCCGACGGCGAAAAGGTTTACTACGGTCAATTCGCCGGCGAACTGACGTATAAAATTTTCGTCGATACTTAACCCGTATTGTACTTGCGGCTGGCTGTACTCGGCTATTGCCTTGTTACCTTCTGTAAGCAACTTGCTTTCTGCGTCGGTCTTATAAGTGTCCGGCAGATTTATATCCGTGAAGAAATACTTATCGCCTACGCCGAATTGAAACGCCGCACTTGTTTCGCTGGGAAACTTCATGCCGTTTTCGTCCGTGAACGGTACTACCTGTATTTCCTTCGTTGCGTGGTCGTATCTATGTACGTCAAATTCATAGCCGGCCAAGTTTCCGGTAGTGAATTTTACCTTTGCGTTTACTCCGTCGATAAGCCATTTTGTATTACCCGCGTTATCCTTTTCGTTAAGGTCGAAGTTCATAGTAGCGTCCTTAAAGGCATAATACGCACTTCCGGCGGCGGTTACTTCGCCGTATCGTTCGGGCCTAATGTCGTCGAATATCTTTGTATTTTCCTTCAATCCGTACGCCACAATAGCGGCCGCGTTTTCGATGTAGGAAGCGTTTTTAGCCTTCCCCGGAAGACAAAGGCGAGAATAGCGGTATTTGTTCCCAAGATTGCTATTACCTCCGTAAACATACAAGCGGGTAACTACATTCTTGGAATTTATATTTTGCCGGGTTAATTCATAAAGGCCGCCGGTACGCCCGTACCGAAAAGTATAGGGGAAGTTTACCCCAGCCGTTTTAATATTAAGTGTACGAACGCCGTTAGCTTGGGTAATCTCAAATTCGGTGCTGTATTGCTCGCAAAGGTCTTGCAACACTTCCAAACAATTCTTTTCCGTATAGGTAAGCGTCTTATACTCCGTATTGGCAGGGAAAACGCCTAACGCCCATTTACCCGGATATACACGATTAAGGTTTCCGAGAAGAATACCTAAGAAGTCTTCCAAATCGCCCGTAAAGCTGTCTAATACGGTATCGTCCGGTAACAAAAATTGCACGTCGATTAACTCGTATTGCACCCCTTCAAAAGTAAGAGTATATTCGAAGTTCCGGTTTCCGGTTTTCTTGATGCCCGGAAGCTGGTTAAGGGTATAAGTCTTCCCGTAAACGTCTATTTGGTCGCCCAAGTAAAAGGTTAGGGGCGTAGCACTCTTTACGGTTATCGCAACCGTATCGGCCCCCAATAGCGTAATACTTTGTTCTGCTTTGGTGACGCCGGACTTATGCGCCCGCGAAGTCAAAAGGGCCGTAGTTCCGTCCGGGTGTTTTACTACAATTTGTTCCATACGATAATGCCGTTAGTAGTGAAACTTTCTATTTCTTCGATAACACCGGCTACAACGGCGTAAAAAATGCCGTCGCCCGTGTATTCGTGCGAAGTTGTTACGTTGGTGCCGCAAACGTCGTTTGTTTGGGTTCCGTCGCCCCAAAAGATAGTAACGGCCTTCTTGCTGGTTAGGGTTATTGTTAGCGTCTTCGTAGCGTTACTTAAACGCTGATGCCGAACAATGCGCTTTACCGGGTCGGGTTCTTTCAACTTCAAAGTAAAGGTACCTACCATAAGGTCGTCATTCCAACGCTTGTTAATGGCTACTCCGTTTTCGTTATATACTTCGTAAAGCAACGGTTTCGTAGGGTGTATATCCACCATAAGCCGCTGGGTATTGGGACGGCTGAATACGTCTAAGAAGTCGTTTAGCTTCGTTACAAAATCTACCTTACCGTTGGCCTTCATAAAGCAATTAAGGGTTATTTCGCGGGGTTGCAGTATCTTGTTTTCAAGGTCTACTATTTCCCCGTGATAATCCGGCCAATCAATGGAAACCGGGGCTTTCATTTTGGGCCGGTCAAGAAGGCCGCTACTTTCGCTTACATAAATATCCCAAGTCTTAAAATCGGTTCCGTCGATGCTGTAAGCCAATTGCGCTACCGTTGCAATACTATCGGTAATTTCGGCCTGCGTCAAGGCGGTATTATATACCTTCAATTCGTCGATACAACCGTAACCGTTCTCCGTCGTATAAATATCTTGCAGAATAGCGAAACCGGTAGGTTGAGCCGGTAACGTAATGGTTTGTACTAATACCGTGTCAAGGTAAATGCGGATTGTTAGGCCCTCTTTTACGATAGCCCAATACCCCCAAGTATCGGCCGCAAGATTAAACCACGCTTCCGTATAGCCTTCAATAGCTTCCCAGCGGGCAAAAAAACCGATGCGCTTACCTGTAAAACCGTCCGGGAAAGCCGAACGCTTCAACCAAGTAAGAAGGGTAAAGTTTCCGGTAAGTGGTATTACGTTTTTGTCTATATCGCAATGCCCGTTACCGTCGAATTTTATGCAGTTTCCCTGCTTTCCTCCGGTAAAATCCGCTTCTACTACTGCACCGTCCGCCCGCGTTTTGCTGTAATCGTAGGCTATGGTAGAACCGGCCGCTTCGTCGAAAGGCATATTTAGGATAATGTTACTTTCGTCTGCCATATCAATACGTTTTAGTCTGTTTCCGAATAACTTTTATTATCGCGCTTCCTTCGCTGTCTCCGGTGGTAGTCGTCAAGTTTCCGCCATAGTGGTTTACGCAAATTTTCGCGTTATCCCGTGCTTCTACTTCTACGGTAGTGTCGTCGAATACGTCTACCATTACGAAAGAATTACCGGTAGCAAGAACCTTTAACCGGCTTTGATGCTTTACGAATACTTGCCCTACATTCCAACCGTCGTAAGCGGCTGTTCCTTCGCAACGCCCAAGGGCTACTACGTGCCGGAAGTTTCCGGCCGTAATAGCTTGGTCGAGGAATACGCCGTAGGCTTCGCAAGTTCCGACAAAGTGCCGGCGTATAAATTCATTGCTGGGGTAATCGTTGCTTAGGCAAAAGTCGATACCTTCAAGATACATTTTTATAAGGTCGTCTTTCCCTTTGGTATCTATAAGACGGTCGTACCATTCTTCGCAAATACCTTTCTTTTGGGCATCGCGGGCCAATTGTTTATTTACTTTCATATCGCTACATTGTTATTCCTTGCGCCCGTAACGGGTCGGACGCGCTTCCCGATGTATTTTTTTCAATCTGTGCAAGGTATCGGTTCGATACGCTTAGCTTGCCGTCTATGTTGGCGAGGTGTATAAGCTGCTGGCGTAAAATTTCAATTTCCTGCACTTGGTTTACACGCACTGCGTTAGTTTGTCCGGCCAACAGGTCTATACTTTCTTGGCTGGCTCCCTTAATTGCACCGGATAGGCTCGTAGTCGGGTCGCCTGTATCGTCCAAATCCTTAAACAAATCTTCGTACAACTTCAAGGCTTCGGCGTAACCTTTGGCTATCGAGTTTACCTTATCCTTAAATCGTTGCTGTTCTTCCGGGGTCAAGCCGTCGAAGGAACCGCCGCCTTCATCATCGAAACCCATATCGCGCTGCAATTGCTTTACGGCACTTTGTAGCTGCTGTTCAAGGAATTGTTTTTTTAAGGCGTTCTTTACGGCATTGCCTAATACTTGATTCGTAACCTTTTCTATCGCTCCTTTAACTTTGTCGCTATTGAAGCCGTCGGCGTAGGCTTCGGCTATCGCGTCGGATAACTGCGTAGCTAAATCCTTGGCCGAAGTCTGCGTAACGCTTTCCGTAATTTCGGCTATGGTATCTTCTATTTGGCGGCCTAATTCCTCGTATTGCTCCTTGTATTGGTTTACCTTATCGCGGTCGGTTTTCTTCTTACCTTCTTCCGCTTCCCACATAGCCCGTAAGTGCGCTTGCTGCTGGCGCATATTGTTTATAAGGGCTTTTTGGTTATCGTAAACCGATTCGCCTAACGCCTTATCTACGGCGTGTTCAAGTGCTTTATATACTCGCTCCAACTCTTTAACGGCTGCCGCGTGTTTCTTTATAGCACGTTCGGCCCGACGGTCGCGAAAATTGAATACTTCGAACGCGGAAGAAATAAGCCCTATGCTACCTTGTATAATCCCCAGCGGGTTGCCGGTTGCGATACCTTCGGCTAATTGTCCGGCGGAACCTATCATTTCGCCGATGTCGCCTAAAAGTTGCTGGGTTACTTCGTCGCCGGCAAGTCCCATATTCGAAAGCGCACCCGTAACCGCGTCGAAGGAACCCTTTACCAAGTCGGCCGTAGCTCCTATACTCTTAAAAACTTCGTTTAAGTTAGCTTTGCTTGCATCCTTTTTGTAATCCTTCAAGGCCGTAGAAAGTGCCTTAAACGGGTTTCGGGTCTGTATTTCGTCCTTTGCTTCCCGCAGCTTACTTAAAACTACGTCTAAGTCCTTCGGGTCGAGTTCTACACCTAATTGGGCCTTATGCGCTTCGATTTTGTCTATAAGGGCCTGTATTTGGGCGGTTGTAAGGTCGTCAAGGTTGCCGAAAAGTTGCTCCCAAGCCCCGGAATCGGTCAATTCCTGTAACGCGATGGACGAAAGGGCCTTATTCTTGGCTTCCTGCAATTTCACTACTAATTCTTCGTTCTTCTGCTGGGTCGCCAAAGCTATTTTTTCGTCGTATTGGGCGGAAATATCGGCGCATTTCTGTTGGTATGTTTTATATTCTTCTACCAATGCGTCGTAATCTTCGTTACCGGAACTTTTGCTATACTTTTTGCGTTCTTTCTCCAAGTTTGCCAAGGCTTCCAAGGCTATACGGCGTTCGTCGTCCGTTTTGGCCTTGGCTAATTGCTCGTTTAGAAGACGGCTATTTTCAGCGTAGTTGGCTTCAAAGGTTATTTTTTCGCCCAGATAACTCGCATAATCGGATAGCAGTGCTTTCGTTCGGGTTTTGGCCTTTTGCTCTACGTCCTCCTGCTGTTTCTTAATAATATCGCTTTTACCTTTGTCAAGGTCGGAACCGTCCCCGGTCAAAGCCTTACGCTTTTCCTCCAAGATATTAACCATTTCCAAAATAGAACGCGCCCCGGAAAGTTGTTCTTTAAGTTCCTTTTCGAAGCCGGCTAAAACGGTTTCTTTCGTTTCGGTGGCTATGGCACTATTCAACTTGTGCAATTCTTCGGCTTGCTTCTTGGTGGCCGTACCGCTTCCGATAGACTTAATAAGCTGGTCGCGCTGTTTCTGCAAGTAATCCAAATAGCTACTTCCTTCTTTCAGCAATCCGGCAAATTCTTCTTTTGCTGCATTGCGTACTACTTCGTCCTTGGAATTTACCCAATTGTAATACTCCGTATATTTCTTTTTACGGGCTTCCAATTGTTCCGTAAACGGGTCTTTTTGCGTGGTCTTGGTCGTCTTCCCGGATAAGTCTAACTTTTTAAGTAACGCTTCCTGTTCCTTTATTTGCGCCAATAATTCCGCCCGTTCTTTATCCGTCGTAGCGTCTTTGTATTTTGCCCGTAATTTGGAAATAGTTTTTTCCAAAGCTGCTATACTTCCTTCTACAACTTTATCCGAACCGGCACCGATAGAAGCCAATATTTCGCGCTCTTTTGCCGTAAATTCTATTTGCTGTTTTATCAAAGCGTTATATTCTCGTTCCGCTTTTGCTACGGCGTCCTCTGCGTTTTGCCACTCCTTCGTTTTTGTCGCAACTTTACCTTTTCGCTCTACGCCATACCCATCTTTATAGGTTCCATTCTTCCAATAATAAACCTTAGGTGCTTTTTCTAATTCCTGCTGGGCCTTTAATACCTCTTTGTACTTTTCTACGGCCAATTCCTGCACGGCTAACGCTTTGGCCCGCTCTAAACAGGCTTCTATAAACTTCGATTTATTGGCTACTAACAAGTCTTCTGCTTCCTTAACCGTCTTAATGGAAAATCCCAAATCTTCGAAGCGGTCTTTATTGTCTTCGATAAACTTGTTTTTAGCTGTCATATCATTACCCAGCTGGTTCCATGCGGTGGAAAGCTCAGTAATCGCCGTAATAGGTTCCGCAGCGGCTTCGGCAACCTTGTTATTAAATTCTTCTTGTGCTTTCTTGGCTTTCCTGTTTTCGGATATGAATTTCGAAATTAAGGCTATTGCTGCGGTAATGGCAACCGAAAGCCCCAAGGTAAGAGTAGCCATTAAAGCCTTTGCCGCAATGTTCGAAATACCCAAAGCCGTAGCAAATTTCGTTTCTGCTACGGTAAGTAATTCTTTCGCCTTGCGAACTAATACAAGCTGGGTATATGAATCCTTGTTTAAGGTTTTGGCTACCTGCTGCAAGCCTATGGTTATAGCCATAAGGGACTGAACTTTAACCATAATCTTTTGCAGGTTCTCATTTTCCCCGGCGAACAGTCCTACCGCACCCTGCGCGGCCGAGAAAGCCCCGCTTATACCGCCCATTACCTCTAATACGGTATTCATATTTTGGTAATCGTCGGACATAATTTTAGCCTGCGTATTCGCGTCCGCCATTGCGTCCGCCAAACGGCCTAATTCAGCCTGCATAGCCCTAAATTCGTCGGTATCTCGCTTTCCGGCCTGTTCCATTTCCGCAAGTGAATTTTTAAGGTTCATAACTTGCGTTCGTAACATACTTTTTGCCTTGGCGTTTTGCTCTACTTTGGCCTTATTTTCGTTTAAGGTCTGTTCTTCTTTCCGTAAAGCGTCCGCCGTATTTGCGACTTCTTGAAAAAGTGCTTTTCGCTGGGCTATTTCGTCCTTTATAGCCTGCTGTTTTGCCGTTAATGCCCTATATTCTTCGTCCCCCTTGGCGGTGCCTTTCATAAATGCGGCCCCGGCTGCTTCTCCAAGGCGGGCGTATTCTTTTTCAAGGTCGGATATTGCGTTACTATGAATAGCGGCCATAGTGTCTATATCCTTAAACGCCGCTTCTATTTGGGCGGCGGCTTCTTTGTACGCAGCTTCCATGCGGTCGCCACCTTCTACGGTTGCGTCCGTGAATCCTTGTACGCGCCTTTTGGTTTCTGCCAATGCGCTATTTATTTGCCCGTTATTCGCAATTATATCGAACTCCAAGGCCCCGCCTTTTATATTCATCGGATAAGGTTATTTATTTGTTGTAAAACACTTTCGGCGTTCTCGCTGGTTATCTTGGTTGTAGTAACTCCCGCCGTATTGCCGTCTTCGTCGTCAGCTATACCGGGGGCGTCTATTAACAACCGTTGCACAATGGCCCAAGCTACGCCGTGATGCAAGTAATCCCAAGTCCAGCCAAGGTGGGCGCAAATGGAACCCCGGCGGCCGTAGGGACTATTAAGCCCGGTTACTCTATGCGCTCCGTCCTCGGTTGTGTCGTTCTTGCGCCGCTCATCAAGCGCATAGAGTTTATAAAATCCCCTAAATTGCTTATGCTGGTTACAATTTCGGAAAGCCCTACCAATTTCGAAGGTTTTATACAATGGAAGAAAAGGGCCGTAAGCCGGTCTAACTCCTTATCATCATTGTATCGTTTAACACGTCCGTTTGCGCTGACTTCGGTAACGTGATAATCTTCGCCCAACACCGCAATAGCGATTATTCGGGCCATACGGCCGGCGTTTTCCTTGGCTATTCTTTTGGCTTCGGCCAAAGTTTCCATTCCGCCGGCTGAAAGTTGGCTTTCGTCTAAGCCCATTTCTACCCATATCGCGCTAAGCCGGTCAAGTACCGAAAGCGTAGGTTCCTGTATTTCGAAGTCCTCCTTTACCGTTTTTACCTGCGGACGCTGGAAAAACCCTTTTAAGCCTTTGTTACGGCGGCGTACTTTGTACGTGATGCTGAACCGAACCCCTTGCTTAACTAAAATGTTCAGTTCTTCCCGCTCCATTTCCAAAGCTGTTTTTTCTTTCGTTATATCGTCGTTCATAGTGTTGTCAAACTAAGAAAGCCCCCAAATGAAAGTTTCGGGGGCTTTCGGGTTAAAATAGGGCTTTCCCCGTGTTATTCCTGCACATCTGCCGGGGTCATAAGCGAAGCTGTCATTTTTTTAGTTCCCGCCTTGGTCGGCTGCATGACCGTACCGGCGACCTCGATAAGCAGAATACCGCTTTTGCTGAAATTGGCGTTAATCTTACTTACGAGCTTCATTCGCGGAATCTCGAATTTAAGCCCCTGTTCCGGCGTAATGCGTACCGATTTCTCCACTACGGGGATTTTATCGGGGGCTTCCCACTTGTCCGGCGTGTTGCCCGCTCCTTCGGTTGCCGTTCCGCCCAGCAAATCGGCCATAACGATAACCGAAGGATTCATAATCGAAAAGTTGAAGTTCGTTTTACCGCCCCGGCTAATGCTTACTACGGGGTCGTCCACTTCTTCGGCGTAATGGTCGGTCGTTTCCGGGTCTTCCTGCGTCATCGTGCAGGTGTCTTGGTAGGTATATCCCAAAACTGCCAAGGTTTCGCCCATACCGCCGTCTTCGGCAATTGCGCCTACCTCAATTTTGGAAAGGCCAATAGTATAAGTTTTCTTTGCCATTGTGTTAATTTTTAATTAGTTATTTGTATGTTCCATTCTACCCGCAGGTTGTTGTAATGCTCGGAAATATTCGGCTCTTTAATTACGGTTTCCGTTGAAACACGAATAGATAGCCCGGTAATGCTTGCCGATTTTAGAACCGATAGAACAATAGCCGTTAGCTTGCGTATTCGCTCCCTGTTCGCCTTAAATTGTTCGGTTCGGCCTATCCTTACCTTCTTATCGGGGACGTGAATATTTACATTAGAAGTCCCGTTTTGCGGTACTTCATGCGATAGGAATAGGTTGTTAATTACTACGTCTTCCTTGCCGGAATTATCCGGCCTTTCGCCCTGCACGTATATCCCGCCGCTTAGGGCCGCTTTCAATTCGGCCGAAGCGTTCAGAACCTCAAAAAGAATATCATCGGTTTCTATACTCTGCATACCTCTTTACGTTAAATCCATAACCGACAATGAAGCCGGCCGGGGTCGAACTTTTCGCAAGTTCCGGTTACTACAACTAAGCCCGTTGCTTTGGCCGCTTCTACAAACTCGGTATTCGAAAGTTGGCTAACGTCTACTTCTTCCCTCGTTACAATTACCTGCGTACCTTCGGCCACCTTGGGCGTGCCTTTCGGTAACTGAATAAGCGAAGCAAATACGCGGGTTTGTCCGTCGGCGGTTTGAATAGTCGCACCCTTTCCGTTGGTTTCTTCCCGGCAAGCTGCTTTAAGCTCCCATACGGCGGCCGTATTGTCCCAAGAACCGTTAGGTAGCTGGGTATTTTCGCCGTCGTGCTGTAAGGCGTACAGGTATTGCGGATATTGGTACGAAGTAACTACCATACGTTGCTTTTGTTCCGAATTTTGGGCTTGCCGGCCGGCGTAATGTCTAATTCCGCGCAAGTCGCGTTATACCAAAGTTTGATAGCGTCCCAATTCCAACTAATGGAATACCCGCCTTCCCCGATATTGGCAAGAGGGATAAGCGTTGTAAACTCGCGGCAAATGGCCGTCTTAGCCTTCCGCACGTCTACCGTTTCGTCCGGGTCGGGGATAAGTCCGCTTTGGTTGCAAAGTATCAAATCCACGTCGTCCGCCGATAGCTGAAATTTGCCGACCGTCTTAGTAATCCATTCTTTGTAAGTCATTGGGAAAGGTTATTAGGATAGGGGCGACCGTTGCCGGCCGGCCCCTTTCCGGTTAATGCGTCCAAGTGTTATTAGCTACGTCCATAAGGAAGGAACGGCCCGAAGAAAGCCAAGCCGGGAAAGCGTTTGCAATTCCTACGGTAACTTCTTCGATAGGCTCCTCGGTGGAATACTTCTTTACGCAGGTGTGTCCGTTCATAGCCTTAATAGCTACGGAACCTTTAAGGTTCATATCGGCCGGCTTCTTCCAATAGGTTGAACCGAGTACCTTGCTTTCGCTGAACATTACCACGTTATCGGCGAACGGGTTGCCCGTGATGCGCTCGCCGTTGTCCTTCTCGATAGTAATATCTTGGTCGATAATTACGACCTGCAAGCCGCGCAAGTACGCCAAACCCTTCATAGCGGCGTTTACCTGTTCCAAGCTCGGCGTTTGCGCGATGTTCAAGGCATTAGCCGCGAACGAAGCGCAAAGTTTCGTTACTTCCTCGGTCTGAACCATAAGCGCGAAGGTGTCAAGGTTCATAAAGGCGTACTTCAAGCTAATACCCTTTTTCTTGGCCTTAGCCACGATAGCCTTAAAGTCCTTGCTAAACGGCTTCGCCCCGGTAGTGTTCCAAGCGGCCGAGCCGGTCTGAAAGCCTACCTTTTGCGTTGCGTCGAGCTGATAGTCTACGTCGTATTCAGAAATTACGCTGTTATTGTTGTCGTTGGTAAGCGTAACTTTACCCAACGAAATAGACTGCAACGCAATCCATTCCAAACGGGCCGCTACTCCGTCCCAGCAATACTGCGTATCTTCGGCCCACGCTTCAACCAAGCGCCCGAAGGTCGGGGTTTGCCGAAGTCATTGCTACCATAATGTCGTATTCGTTCAGCTCGTTTTCGTCCTTGGTGCGCTTAATAGCCACCTTCGGAATATCGCCCTGAATACGCGCGATAGCTTCGCGGGTCTTTTTATTGATACTTGCGCCACGCGCCACAAGGTCGCCGGCAATCTTTAACCCTACCTGCGCTTCAAGGGCTTTCCACGTAAGCGTGTAGTTCTCCTTCAAGGGAAACAAGGTAGGATAGTAGTACGGTTTAAGGTCGTAGGTATTAACTACGGCCTGCATATCCTTTTCGGTAATGCCAACCATTAAACTCTTTTGCATAGTCTTTTCCGATTAAAGATTAAATGAATACCATACCGGGAAGTTTGGCTTTTACTGCGGAACCTACGGGCGGGATATTGCTTTCCCGGATTTGCCCGATAGTCCAAGCGTTTACGATATGGTTGCTAAGTTCTTCCACGTCGTAGCTTTCGCCTACAAGGGCTACCGGCTCGTATTTGAAGGCTGAACCCGAAGCTCCGGCCTTTGCTGCGTGGTAAATTGCGTCGCCGGCTTTTGCGGCCGTTCCGAGCGTAGTATCTACCGTAAGGTCGTCGCTGGTTGCGTCGCCGGCATTGGTGGCAATCCCGGTAATAGCGTATGCCTTCGAACCGGTCGCAATCATAACTACGTCGCCTACTTTGAAGTTGTGGCCCTTCTTCACGGTATAGGCCGTTGCCGTGTTCGTTGCATCGGCCGAAAGAACGGCAACTTTGACTACGTGGTAAAGCCCGTTTGCGTCCTTACCAACCGGCGTACCTTCGTGCAGTACTTTCTGCGTAAGGTCGGCGGCGGAAACGGTAATACCGTTCGGAATGTCGGCGAGCTTGTGGGTAAACGCGCGAACTACGCGCTTATCCTTTTTCCTGTCGATTTTGAGCATTTCGATAGTTTTTTAGTGTTAAACCTCTTTACCGCCCAAGCCTTTATTTTCGGCTTCTGCGGTCTTTGCCTGTATGTAGCTTTCTACGCCCGCACTTACTCCGTCCTTGTTGGGGGAACCAAGTACCGGTTTTTCGTGAAGGCTTAGGCCCCGGTCTGCCAACTCCTGCCCGAAGGCTGCTACGTCGTTCTTGGTTTCGGTCAGATACTCGTTAAAGGCGTTTTCGTCGGCAAAGCCACCAAGGGCGGCCACCCGGTCGAAATCTTTAAGAACCCTTGTTTTGAAGGATTCGGGAGCGTCGGCAAGCTCTTTAACAAGCGTTTCCCGGCGGTTGGCGGTTACGGCAGAACCTTTTAAGTTCGCTACTTCGGTCTGTAACCCCTGCGTAGCGGCCTTTACTGCGTTCGTAATCATTTCCTGCACGGTTTTAGCGTCCAAGGCTCCGGCAGGTGCGGGTGGGGTTCCGCCGTCGTCCGGGTTTTTCTTCTCCACGAAATCGTACTTAGCTTTAAGGCCGTTTTCGTAGGTTTGGTTAGCCTTGGTAATTTCCGCGTCGGCATCTTTGCGCCAATCGCTAACAAATGCCTTTACTTGGTCGGCGGTAAGTTTACCTACAACCTCCTTGGCTTCGTCTTCGGTTTTAACCGTAAGCGCGAGGGAACGCGCAAGCTGGTTAAGCCCGTCTTTTCGCACGCCTTGAAACGTCGTTACAAGTAGTGCTAAAATCTGTTCTACAAGTGTCATTTTATTGTTATTAAGTTGAACTTACGACAAAAGTACCGTATTATAATAATACGAACTTCGGTATAGCGTTGCAAGTTGTTTACATTCGTTTCAACAATCCCGAACGACCCGCTTAAAATGGGCTGCAACAGGTAGTATTCCCTTTTATGCCCTACCGGGCGCAACCGAAGTATTTTTAGAAGACAGGAAGCAATGCAGTGTATAAAATAGCAAAACAAGGCATTTAAGCGCGTTTTTTTCTCCAAACAAGTAAATATACCAGCCACCCGCATAAAGTCGGACAGCGGGCGCGAGAAGTGGCAAAAAAACGGCATTGTCGTTTTGTTCGTTACCTCGGCTTTTCTACAAAAAGAAAAATAGCCCCAATTTTGGCGGCTGAACTATCAACATTTCGGGGGTTACTATCATCATTTCGGAAATATTGGTAGTTAATGTTGCAAGTTGCGCCGCAATGTTGCAAGCTATCCCGAAATGGTGGTAGCTTCGGGGTGTGTTCATAAAGAAAGGTTCCCCCATACCCCCTATAAAGAAATATATATATCCTTATCCATATCCAGTACCCCTTGGAAGGGGCACGGTAGGGGCTTGTAAGCCCCTTGTTTGTGTGCAGCTTAATTGTTGATATTTAATTATTTATAATGTAGTGATAAATGAAGGTTGCGCCGCTAAAAATAAGCCCCTTACTTGGTGCTTGTTAGGGGCTTTGCTGGTGCTTGCGTCGATTCTTTGAATGTACGTAAATAGTTGTTTATTAGCTTGTTTTGCACTCGTTGTTTTGTAACTATTTGAAACACAAGTATCATAGCCCCACGCTTGCGGCTTGCTTGGGGCTTGCAAGCTCCTTTTTAGGGGCTTGGGTAGCCCCTTTCTTGCCCCAAGGTCGGAATTTGCGCGTAATTCATTGCTGCAAAGCCTTTATTTAGCTATCTTTGCAATGTTTTCGGGGAGAAATCCGAAAATTTTTAGGAAGCGTTTAGGTATCTAAGTTTGAAAATCGCCAATTAACAAACCGTAATAGATAGACCTATTAACGCCAGCTTGCTGTATATCATTGTCCGATATATTGCTAAGCGTGGGTTATGGTTTATTTTACGGTGGGCGTTTGGCGATGCCTCAAACTTGTAAACCAAGAAAGGCCCACGCTTTCTTTTTTATGTAACGCCCGTTCGGGTCTTGGGGCAACAAATACGTTTTCGATATGAAGAAAATCTACTTTTGCCTTTTGGCCTGCGTAGTGGCTTTTGCCGGTTGTTCCAAAGATGAAGACCCCGGAAGAAGCTACACCGAACAACAAGAAAAAGCCTTATCCGTATTTAACGGGACTTGGGCCGATACTCAATTTTCGAACCTTGGGAATTATCCCGGTGCTGAACTGCAACCCGACCCGGATAAAATTATATTCGGAACCCAAAACAACAAACCCATAGAAATTTACGAAAACGACTTTATCGACGGCGAACGGTTGCTTTTCTCTGCCTTCGGCGAATTGGTTTACCATAGCGAAGGGTACGAAGATATGGCGTGTTTTTATTGGGTATCAAACGCGGCCGATGAACTGCGCCTATACCGGACTTCCACCAAGAAGCTATACAAAAAATTCGCGCTTTCGATAAAAAGCGATACAAAAATGAACCTTCACGACCCCGATTTATCGTTACCGTATATTTTCGTAAAGCAATAGTATGAAGTGGATAAGAAGGATATTTTTCGGCAAATCCAAGGTTTCCCCTTCTAATATCGAATGCGCCCACGACGAAGTAAAAGTACCCGTATCTTTTTTATCGGCTCAAAATGTCGTTTACGCTGGGGAGGAAGCCGGCCTTTTTCGTTTGGCTATCGAAGCCCGGAGATTAGGGAATGACTACGTTACAATAAATAAAAATATTTATTATCAATCACTTAATAACATTGCAAAAGGTAGGCGGTTGGATTATTCAATACAAAGAAGCGCAAAGCTAAATTTACTTGGTATTCAGTACGAAAAGGAAGGAAATATAGAAGACGCAATAAAAGTCTACGAAGAAAATATAGCGATGCGTTCCAACGGTCGGCACTCATACGATAGGCTGAAAATTATATATCGCCGACAAAAGGATAGGGAAAACGAAATACGGGTTTTGAAAGCGGCTATTAGTGTATTCGGAGAAGATTCTGAATATAACGAACGCTTGCTTAAATTGCTATCAAAAGCAAAGGAGCCTATTTAACGCCGAGAAACGGCCCTATTTTCGCGCATCGTCCTTGTGTCGTATTAAATACCCGTCCGCAAAACAGAACGCTGTAAAACGTAAATTCGGAAAAAATAAGGAAGGAGTAGCGTATGGCTACTCCTTCTTTTCGTCTGTATTGTCTTCTTCCGCCATAGCGTCGGTTTCTGCCTGCCAACGGTCAATAGCGGCCCCGTGTTCCCGGTAGAACTTTTGCTTTTCTTCCTCCGGTGTATGCGCCCAATCCTTTATAGCCTGTGTAAACGGGTTCTTCGGGTCAAGGGCTTTTAATTTTTCTTCGTCTGTCATAATTCCCGCAATTTAACGTAAATAGTTCCGAATAAATCCGTTTCGGTACTCATTATCTTAAACCGTGTGCCGGCGGTAAATAATACTTCCTGCTGGTCTTCGGTAGCAAATTTACCGTTAAATTCCGAAATATCGGATATGTCGCGGCCGTTTCTGCTCTGAATTTCAAAAAGTACCTTTACTTCCGACTTCTTCAAATCCCGATAGCTGGCAAACCGCAAGGCTACGGCCGGGGTCTTCGTTGATGAAGTGAAAATAGCGTGTTTTACTTCGTCTTTTCCGGCGTATAGCCGTTCGTAGTCCTTCCGTTTCATAATCGCGCCCCGGTAGACGGTTCCCCGATACTTCGGCAATCTTTCCAATGCCTTAGCCATAAGGGAAGCCGAAGCCGCGTTAAAGTCGGTAAGGTTGCCTTTCTCCAACTGCTTATTAAGCTGCCGGTAGTTTCCGCCCTGCTGGGTATAGTGATGAAGGGCTGCAAGCTCCGTATTCTGAATAGCCGGGTAAAGCGTACTTAGCAAAGCCGTAGCCCGTTCCATTGCGTCGGCCGTACTTCTTGCCCGTGTAAACTTTCGTTCCTCGGCGGAATAGGTGTTTATCGGTAAGGTGCCTATACTTTTCCGGTTGTCCCGAACAAAGTACGGTAGGTTTTTCCAACCCTTCGAGCGTTCCTCGTTTTTGGCTATCCAATCGGTTAAGGCTTTCGGAACCTGTGTTACGGTCTGCTTGGGGTTCGGTTTCCAATTGGCCAACTTACCGGCCTTACGCGCTCTTATTCGTTCCCTAAAATCGTTTTCCGAAATGAAAATAGGCACCATTTCGCAACGGCAATGCGGGTGCCAGCCCGTCCAAAGGAAAGTTTTAGGATAGCGGCCCGCCAATACGTCGCAAATATCGTATAACGTCCGTAGCTTTCCGTTAATTACTACGGTATGGTTATTACTTAGCCGAATTTCGTACCCGATAATAAGGGGGTTGTTTTGGTAGCTTTCCCACTCTGCACGGCGGTAGGCGGCGTTCATTTCGGTAACGGCAAGGCGGCGGGCGTTCTTATACGCCGACCTATATACACCTTGGCCGGGGTGGTACTGCTTGGCCGCTTGGCTTAATTCAAGTTCCCCGGTTTCCTTATTCCGCACCCGCCTATAAAGCGCATCGGGATTGTTCAAATACCCGCGAAGGCTACGGCTTACTTCTTCCGGGCTTTTCCCTTCAAGTATGCCGTTTTGTATGATAATTTCAAGTTCTTGTTTTGCCTTCGCCGTCAAGTTCCAAACGCGAGCCGATATATTCATACCTTCGCGGCTGGCATTAGCGTAAGCGTGTCCCGTTGCACCTTTGGCCCGGTGTGCTTTTACTGCTTGCTCGCAAATGTCGGTAACTTCCTTGCGGCGGCCGAACACGTCTAACGCCTGTTCCTTTACCCGTGCTTCCCCTTTGTCCCAACTCCCTATAATGCCGTTCTTGGTAAGAAGGGCCGTTTTGTTGCTAAGGTCTTTTAGGTATTGGTCTAACTTGCGTTCGGCGGCCGGGTTCCCCGCCCAAGTGAAGGAAGCCCCCGATTCTATTGCTTTTCTGACTTCGGCAAGTTTTAGGGCCGCGTGGTAGGTACGGCCGAATAGGGCGTAGAGTTGTTTTTCTACGCTTGCTATATATCGTATTACTTCCTCCCTTTTATCCATTATGCCCTAAGTTCTTCTATTGCAATCTGTATATATTTGCTTAGAATACTGTTTAGCTCGTTACAAGGCCCGCTAATTACGTCGTACCCTTTGCTTTCTACATATAGGGCGTAATCGGCACCGGCAACGATAACCCCTACTATGTCGTTGGGATATTGTGCCGCCGCTTCCGCCGCCCTGCGTTTACCTTCTTCTACGCCCGCGCTTCCTTTTGTGCCACCCGTCGAACTGAAACTTTCGGCGGCCTTTTCGCCGTGATTGTAGATAATAAAGCCAATCGACGAACGTAATAAGTGCGTCCGGTCTTTGTATGTATTTAACAACTTCGCGTTTCGCGTAACCTCCAAACAAGCCATTTGCATAGCATCTACAACGGTGGCCATGATAATGTCTACCGCTTCGTAAACACCTGCAAATAGCTTATCAATGTCGAATTTTGCTACTATATTCCCCATATCTTAGTTAGATACTTGGTTAGTAGCTATACGGTGGGTTCGTAAATAGACGAATAGGAAGCCGCGTTTTCTTCGGCTTCTATCTGTTCTATTTCTGCGTCTGTGTCGTTTACCCAGCCCAATTGCTGTACGGCCGTCTTCCGCGAACAAATAGCTTTCTGACCGGTTGCCGAAAGAAGAAGGTTTACGTTCGCCGCTTCGTCCTCAATCATAAACGGTACTATTTCGGGTTCGATAACCAGACTACCGCAAGCGTCGGCAAAAGCCTTATCCTTCGCGTTCATTTGCGATAAAAATGCCTGTATAACGCTTAATCGACGCTGTAAATAATCGTCGAAAATTTCGCATTTGTCCTGTACTTTTAGGTGCGCGTCCATAAACAAAAGTTTCAAAGCGACACCCGAAACGGCCCCGATACCCTTTACCGAATCGAAAGCAATATCCGGCGTTTGCGTAATCGTGTAAATCATACGCAAAAGGGTTTCTATCTCTAATTTCACGCTTTCGGGTGCTTGCGCCCAGCTTAAATATTGTGCGGTTGCACCTTCTTCGCCCTCGATAACGGCCCCGCTTTCGCCTTTCTTCGCCCAGCCTAAAATAGTACCGGTTGTAAAGATTTTCGGGCTTGCGTGGTAGTCGTTGGTATCGGCGAAGTTGGAAAGTAACTTTTCCAAACGGTCGATAAGGCTCTGCACGTCTTCCCACTCTACGGAAGGCTGGCGGCCATAGATAACCGGTATTTTGCCTATTGTATTCTTTTTGGGGTAGCCGTCCAATAACTGCCATTGGTTGCTGGTAAGCGTCCATTTCCGTATTTCGGCGTCGGTGTAAGTTTCGAAATATGTATGTTTTACCCCCGCGCTATCCTTTACAACGTATTCGCGGGAGAAAGCCACCATATCGCCCGTTTCATCAAAGTACGGGTAAAGCCTATCGCCGAACAACGGGCTAAAAATAGCTACCCGAAGTTTGTGCGTTGAATCGAACCCGTAGTTTTTCGTCGGCTTCTCCACCGGGTACCAAAGTTCGGCCGCTTCTGTGCAGCTGTAAATGGCCCGCGCTATCTTACGGTTAAGGGTTCGGCTTTTGGTGTCGAACAAAACACGCTTTACGGCCTTCAAAACGTCGGCTTCTTTGGTGTTTTCTTCCGGTTCCGCGTTAAGGGTTACGGGGTTCCCAAACGTGAAGGCTACGGCCCGCTTTACTATAAGTTTCTGAATTGCCAAAGCTACGCGGGCCACCTTTTCGATACGGAAGTTTTCGGCTTCCCCTTCGCCATTGGTAACGGTCTTTACGTTCTTCTTTTCTTCGTCGTTTATATCGAAGTCGGAAAGGTCTACTTTTACCTTCTTATCCCTTCGCTTCACGGGGTCGTTTACGTCGTGGCCTTGGGGGTCAAGCTGGGCGATATATTCGGCCGCGTTCGGCTCGGTTGCATTACGCCCGTTCTTCAATTCGGCAATAGCGTTACTATGGTTTTCGCTTGCCAAAAGTTCGTTAAGCTGCTTGCTGTTCATTTTATTGTTATTTGATAGTTAAACATTATGCGAAATAACCGGCCGCGCTTTTCTTCCCAATAATCGGCCGTTGTTCTACGGTTCCGGTAAGTGCGTCCGGTGCGTCATCGTGGGCGTTCTTACCGACCTTCATATAGTGCGTAAGGGCTTGGTAGAAGTCCGGCCACATTTGCGCCCACCCCCGCGGGAAGTAGGTAAGGTTCTGCACTTCCGCGCTATGCGTGAATATGCGTACGGCCTTGTTTTGGCTTTGGTGGAACCACTTAATACGGGTTTTGTTGTTACCCATTAACCGGGCTTGCTTCTCTACATTACGAGCGAAGCCCCGGCCGCCGTTGTTGCTCTCTACTACGGCCAATTCTACCGCGTGTTTGGTTAGCATTTCGGCCGTTTTCGGTTCGGTGTACTCCATAGGCTTAGCCGTATAAAGCACGTCCAAAACAAAGTTTCCTATCTCGGTTTCAAGGTAGGTTATTGAGCAAAGGAAATCCGCGCCTTCGTCCGCTGTATCGGTATAGTTCTTAACCTTCCGTAGCTTGGTTGCTGGTAATATGTCGTATTCCTTAAAGGGACTTTCGTACATAAGTCCCTGCAATGGTTTCGGGTCTTGCTGGTAAAGGCTTTCGAATACGTGCGGGTTTCGGGTGCGTATGGCTTCCAACTTTTCTAAGTTGTGGCGTTCGGGCCATAGTGCCGTACCTTCTTCGCGCGGGTCGTACTCGGTAGGTGCGCCCTTCTTAATAGCTTGGTAGGTTACAACTACCCACCCGTTCGGATTGTTTACCGGGTCATATATTCCTTGTTGCTCCAAAAGGCGGCCGGCTAAGTCCTTTTCGTGCCAACGGGTAAATACTATAAGCTGCTGGCTATTGTTGTGTAATCGGGTTTCGGCGACCGTGTCGTACCAATCTTCAATAGCTTCACGAACGACCGAAGACCACGCAGTTTTAGCGTCCTTATAAATATCGTCCATTATAAGGGTATCTACCGGTTCGCCCGTAAGCGGGCCGCCTACGCCGACGGTCTTAAACCCGCCCCGGTGTCCCACTATTTCGCATTCGTCGGCGTTGCGAAGCCATGCGCCGGCAACGGTCGTAATGTTCGATGAATTAAGGTGCGTTTCCGGGAATATTTCGGCATATTCCGGCGTGTCTATAATACGCTGTATTTCGCGGTTAAATTTGCGGGCTTTCGGTGCCGAATAGCTTACAACGGCTATTTTATTGTCGGGGTTCCGTCCAAGCATATAAGCCGGAAGGCGGCGCGTAGAACCTTCGCTTTTGCCGTGCTGGGGCGGCATAAATACCATTAGCTTTTTAATCTTCCCTTCGGCGAATAGGGTTAAAACGTGGTAATATCGTATATGAAATTCGGCAGGGTCGAAAGTAGGCATAGTAGCACGGGTAAACGGCAAAAGGTCGGTACGGGCTTCACGTATCAACCTTTCGCGTAATGCGGCTATATAGTCTATTTTTTCCTGCCGTGTCATTTACCTAACTTCTTTTCCAAGTCCGATATTTTAGCGTCTAATTCGTCGTCGGTAAGTTGGGCGAATAGGTCTTTACCGTCCTTGCCCGTTACTTCGTTGTTCTGCCTATTCTTCCAATTCTCCGGCTCTCCGTTGGTAAGTGTAAAGATTATCGCGGCCGTGTCCGGCTGGTAATGCTTATCTACTACTTTCTGTTCCTTTATTCGGGGTATCTCCCTTCCGTTTACGTCGAACTTGCCGGAGCCGACCGTAGTAACGTGTTTTTCCTGTACCGTGTACCCTTGTATCTTTTTAAGAAGGCTTTTTTTTGCTTCGGCAACGAAGAAGGCCATACGTTCCGCTTCTGCCTTTTTTATAGCGTCGGAAAACTCGGAATACTCCTTTATCCAAGTGTAGTAAGTATCGGGGTGTATCTTAACCATACGGCATACTTCCGCCACCGTATAGGTGTCGGTAGCGATAAGCGAACATATCTTTTCGGCTATCTTAGCAGTGTATTTCGTTGGTCTTCCCATTCTATAACTTTGTTATTACTACTTCGGGGTCATACTTTTTAATGCGGTCTAATATGATTTGGCAATACTGCGGGGAAATCTCGATACCGAAGCAATTACGCTCCAATTGGTGCGCGGCTATAAGCGTAGAACCGGAACCCAAAAAGAAGTCTATTACAAGGTCGAACGCGCGGCTACTATTGCGAATAAACCTACCAACAAGTTTTACAGGCTTCATTGTTGGGTGGTCTGCGTTCTTTGTTGGTTTGTCTTCGTGGATAACCGTACTTGGGTGTTCGCTATCGTTCCGCATTTCCTTTACATAGGCTAATAACTCCTTCTTTGTCATTCCGTCGAAGTCTACCTTATCTTCTATTACTGTGTGCTGGGAACGGTCGTTAATAAAGAAGTGCGGGCCGCCGTCTTTCCAACCGTATAGTATCGGTTCGTGCTGCCATTGGTAATCCTGTTTCCCGATAACGATATTATTCTTTACCCAAACAAGATGCTGTTTATAAAGAAATCCCGCCCCGGTAAAACCGGAAATAAACGGTACCGCCTGTAATGCGGCGTGGAAAACATAAATAGCCGCACCAGGTTTGCTGCTTTCATAAAGGGAAGCGTATATATCGGCCAAAAAAGCCATAAAATCGGCATCAGCCATATTGTCGTTTCTTATGTCGGTTTGTATGCGGTTTCCCCGGTCGGTATTATTCAAATACTCGTTTTTGCTGGCATAGTCTACGTTATACGGAGGGTCTGTTACGATGCAATCCGCCTGCATTCCGTTCATAAGCCGGCGTACGTCCTCAATCTTGCGCGAATCTCCGCAAAGTAACCGGTGGCAAATTGCACCTTTGCGAATCTCGAAAATGTCGCCTTCCTTTATGTCCGTTTTTACGTCATCGGTCGCCGGCGGTGTAAATCCGTCTTCGTTTAGTTCCCGTTCCGGTTCTTCGGGTTCTGCAAATTCGGTAACGCCCCATTCTTCGGGGTCTATTTCCCATTTTTCCGCCGCTTGGGTAAGGGCTGTTCCGTCCCAATCCAAGTTAGCGGCCCCGGTTGCGTTATCGGCTAAGGCAAGTTCGCGCCCTTCCCGCGTATCTAAATCTATATCGGTGCGCTTAACCGCTACTATTTCTTCGCCGGTGGTTTCAACTATCAAAACCTTTTCTAATCCGATTTGCCCGGCATTTTCTACGGTTTTGTTGCCTGCTATAATACGGTTGTTCTTATCCAAAAGAATAGAACGGCCGGCTCCGAATTGGCGCAGGCTCTTTTCTATCAGACTTTGGCCGAACTGCGTACCCTTGTTAAAATTCACGTCGTCCGGTACAAGTTGGGCTATATCCGCTTCTATAATCTTCTTCGTTGCCATTCGTCTATAAGTGTGTAAATATTCACGTTAGGCAAAAATAAAAGAAGCGTATTATAATAATACGCTTCAATATCCAAGAATAATTAAAAAGTTATCAACGCCGCAAGGGTAAATACTCCCGTATTTCGCGCTGGAAATCTTCGATAGAACGGCAAACGACGTACTTATTACCGTTCGCTTCGGCCAACGCTTGCCATTCCTTTTGCGTTGGCGTTTGTTTACTGCTTTTGCTGGTTGTCTTAAACTCGATGCAAAGGGAACTATACGACCCCGAAGGTAGAAGTAGGATAAGGTCGGCAACCCCGGCCGTTACTCCTTCGCCCTTCATTATCGCAGCTTCCCTCGCGTTACGTGCGCCACCATTCGGAACCGCGAAAAGAAGGCGGCCTATTTTCGGGTATTGCAACCGGAACCAAGTAACGCAGTTCTGTTGTATTTGGCTTTCTATATGTCGCATATTATTCGGTTTCTTTTTCGTATAAGTGGCAAGCCGGGTTAGTTACCTTTATCCGCTTCAATCCGTTACCCGTTCTTCGGCTCTTTTGAAGGGCGCAGCTTTGTACTATCTTCGTACTATGGTCGTTCAACTCCCACCGTTGGCGGTGTTTGCAAGTCCGGCAAGTCGGTAATTCCTGTTTGGCTCCGGTTTTAACGGCAGCTATAAATTTGTCGTAATCCATAGCCGAGTATGCCTTTAACCAATCTTCGCGTACCAAAATATCGCGCTGGGGAACATAAGCGTAGAATACGCCGTTTACCCAGCAACCGCCCGAAAATCGCGCAACCGATAAATACGGCTGTTTCGTAACGTCTGCAACTACTATAACTTTGTCTGTGTTGAACATATCTATTCGTGTTTAATCGTTAATAAATACTTCTGTTCCCGTTCGGCCTTCTTAATCAGGCGTTCTATATCTTGCCCTACGTCCGTGCCGTTCCCGTTCTGAAATCCCGACCAATTTTTCACCTCGCAACCTCTAAGGGATTTTACTTTAAGAACCTGTATTAACGTCGAAGAAAGTCCGCTTAATCTACAAGCCAATTCCTTTTTTTCGGCTTTTAGCGTCTTCACTTTTTCCCGTAAAGCCTTAATTTCTTCGTCCTGCTTCATATCTCATTATTTTGTTTTCTGTAATCAAATAACCGGGGCTTCACTCCTTCACGGCGCATTATCGACGCAAGTATGGTTATTTCGCCTTGTGCGTTCTGCGTTTGGCGTTCTGCACTCTTAATTACGGTTATAACCCCGTTCTTTTCCCATAGCAACCCCCATTTATCCGGTAAGTCGGCTTTTGTTATCAATCCTTCGGGACTGCAATAGTACCGAAAGGCTCCTACACCTTCTTCCGGCTGTTGGCGGAAGCTCTTTTTTGCGTCGGCCAAGAAGTCGGAACGCGAAACCTTTACTTCGATAAGAACCGTAGCCCAATAGTTCCACCCGAAAACGTCCGGGCTTTCTTGGCTGGCTGTTACTAACTCTACGGCAACGTACGGGCAAGAAGGAGAAGTAAGTTTAGACCGCCGTAGCCACTTGGCAGCTAATAGGCATAATTCCCGGTGTCGGCTGCTATCACGTGGCCGCCTTGGGGCTGGGGGAAATGGGGCCGAATCAATGGCCCCCGGTCTGTGTCCTTTTCTTCCCATAGGTTCGTTTCATTATGAAGCGGCCAATAGTGCGGGCCACAATCCAATAACCAATAGTTTCCATATATAGCCAAATTGCCCGTCTAAGTTTTCGTAGTGCTTCCTGTACGCTGCTGGCAATCCAGCGATGTTTAATACCGTTTTTAGTATCTCTAAGTAGTTCGGCGTACGCTTCGGCTCGTGTACGGAAGTAGGTGTTTTCGTACATTATTCGCCCTGTATGGGTGGTATTGGGCCAGCCGTATTCTTCGCATAGTTCGGCCTTTACCGCCCAATTCTCGGTAGTAAATACCGGAAGGTTTCGGGCGAAGGTGTCCGGCTCATCAATCAAGACCCGAAGCACCCCGTTTTTTTCGTCTGTCTTAATACGAGCGGCAAGCTGTCCTATTTCGCTATTCTCGCCGGGCGTAACCAAAGACGAATAAAAAACCTTACCGGTTTTTATATTTATGGCTATAAGTCCATGAACATAACCGGAACCGATACAAATACAATCCCCGCCGTATTTTGCTTCGTTATAAATAGCTACGATATATTTTATATCGTAATGCTGTTTTATTGCTTTGTGTCCCATATATTTAGTAGCGTCGTTTCGTAAAATGAATAATAGCGAAGTCAATAGTTAGAGCCGAAGCAAATCCGGCTAATTGCGGGTATTTCTTTTCTGCATCATCGAAGACCGGCGCAAACCAAGCCTTAAATTCGTCTACCGTAAGCCCGTCGTTTTCGGCCAATATTTCCAAGGGGACAGGTAGCCCGTCTACCTCGGCCGCATAATCGTAGTACGTAGTCGTTGCTATTGGCTTGCTTCCTTCTTCTGTAAAGTGGCTTACTACCTGCTGTTCCCGTCGTAGTTCCAACTTCTGTACGCCAACAATACCGGCCGGAATGTCGGTTATAACTTCTTGGGGGCTGCGGTATGGCTTTCCGCTCCATTGGCGGACACTAAGCACCCCGCCCGTTGCCGTTATTTTTTCGATTTTTGCCCGCCAATACTCGTAATTACTCCGGCAGGTATGAACCTTCCGCCCGTCTGTTACTTTGGCCTTAAAGCCCGTTTCTTGCCCTTTACGTGGGTGCATCGAAAAGAAGGTCTTACTAAGTGTTACTACTGCTTTCATATTTAGCTTACTTTTTGATTGTTGTAAAGTTGGTGCGTATCTATTCCGGTGGCCTTAAAAACCAATTCCCTAACGTCTTGCCCTAATTTTTCAACAGCTTCTAAGGTTTCCTTTTCGCTAATCTTATCCGCTTGCTGTTTCTCGAAAAATTTATCCAGCAGGGCACTCATAAAGATTTTTACGGAAGCCCGGAACCCTTCTAAGGTGTAATTCGGCTTTGTCCCGTTAAATGCTTCGAACTCCCAAAGGGTGGCTTCCATTTCTTCAAGCACGGGGCTTAATTTCTTTCCTATCATATCCGTAATTGTTAAAATGGTAAATCGTCTTCTTCGTTGGGCTGTTGATATGCTTCCGACTGCGGTGTATATGCCGAGGTCGGTGTTTGTGCGGGTGCTGCTGCCGGTTGCGTTTCGGGCAGTTCGGTTCGGTTTCCTCCTAATAATTGAAGTTCACGAACACGGCAATTTATACCGACTTGTACCATACCGCCGGCTTCGTAAGCCTTGGCCGAAAGTTCGCCACGAACGAATACGCGGGTTCCCTTCTTCAAATAGTTAATAACCGGGCTTTCTCCGTATTTAAGGCAGCTTACCCAAGTCGTACGTTCGCGCCGTTGTCCCTGCGAATCTTTATAGCTTTCGGTATGGGCAACGCTGAAAGCTATGTACTTTTGCCCGTTAAGGTCTTTAATAATGGCGTCCGCTCCGAGGTTGCCAATTACTTCTAATACTAACATATCGTTTTAATTATTTGGTTATTAACTCTATTTCTTTGGCTACTACTAACGGCTGTTCTTCGCTTAATTTCCCGATAAAAGCCGTTATAATTCGCCCTTGGTCGGGGCTTATGCCTAATGGCGAAAATGTCCCGTTACCGTTCTTTATCACAAGCAAAATAACCCCTTCCGGCAACTTGCTTAAATCCTTTGTTTTCATTTCGTTTTAAGTCCTTCTATCTTGTAAAAATCTTCTTCCGCCGCTTCGATAAGATTGTACCGAGTCGATTTTTTTACTTCGATACCCAAGCGGCGAAGCAATGGCGCAACCCGGATACACGTAACCGAACAAGCCCCATTTTTCCGTACATATACCCGGAAAGCGTCGGCGTTGGTATCGTCGGCCACTGTTAGGTACAATCCCCCGCGTTCATCGTGGGCCAATAGTACCCCTTTGCTTCCCGAAAGGTTAAGTTCTGCAACTGCGCGGCTACTGAAAAACATATAGCCGGTAGAAGCCAGCGTAACGAACATTTTACCGGGCTTCGGTGGTTTAATAATTCGTAGTGTCATTCCTTTATTTTTGTGGTTTGAAAATCTTTACTTGTGAATAATCGCGGCGTTTCGTCCGGTAGTTGAACCCCAATAGCGCGTAAGGCTTCCCGGTATGTATGCCCGTTGTTTTGGTAGTTCATAAAGACGTTATAGGCTTTGGGGTATAGGTCGTATAACCGTTCGAAACGCGATATTTTTTCTATGTGCGCCCCGAAGCCGCAAAACATACAGCCCGTTTGCTCTACTCCGGAAATATCATAAATAGGGCTATACGGTACCCTGAATCGGTGTATATATTCCCAAATATCGGCATCATTCCAAATGCTTATCGGATAGCTTGCAACCCTCCGACCTTCATAGCTGTTACAACCACCTCGTTTTATATATTGGTGTGTTCTTAGGTCGCTTTCTGAGGCCATTACCCCTAAAATTGGGACTTCTCCCGTTTCGCTTTCATATTTACGAAAAGGTCGTTTTTTCAAACATTCGCAGCACTTTTCGCTAATATCATAGGGTTTGTTTATTAAAAATTTCCAACGCTCAGATATTTTGCCGGTAAAGGAACCTTTTACCTTTTTCCCATTTAACCGTTTTTCTTTCAGATACGGGCTATTTGTATTTCTAATTTCTCTTATATACGATGCTTGTTCTTTTGATATAAGCGGGAAACCGTATTTGCTAATAACTTCCTTAACCGTAATTCCGGGCCGTATTATCGTTACATTTTCGCTACTTCTGACGAATCGGACTATTTCGGGGTACTCGTTGCCTGTATTGCAAAAAACCGCCTTTATATCCCTATCGACAAACCGCCGTACTATGTCAAGCAATACGGTAGAATCTTTACCCCCGGAAAAGGAAACGTAGGGGACTTTACCCGTACGGGAAAGGAAGGCTTCTACCGTCCCTACCGCGTGGTCTATCTTTTGGTTTAGCGTCCAACCTTGGCGCGTATTTAGTTCCTGTATTGTCATTGCTTAGGCTACTTTAAGTAACTCGTTTGTAATTTCTTCTACCAATGCTTCGCAAAGAACACGGGCTATATTCACTTCTACCGCATTGCCGATAAACTTCTTTTGGTCGGCCTGCGTTCCTATAAGGGTATAGTCTTCCGGGAAACCCATTATTCGCTTTAACTCGATAACTTTTAACATTCTCATCTTTATATCGACAATGCCGTAAAGGGCCATAAACTCCTTTATTTTCCGCATCTGTTCGCTATCGGTTTCGTAAATCTCTATTGCCAATTGGCCGCACTCCGTAGCGATAAGATACGGGGGCTTTTTATCCATTTTGGCGATAAGGGTAAAACACGGCTTTTCTACGGAACCGCCCACGTTGGAATATTGGGGATTCATAAGGTACCATTTACACGCTATTACGCTTTGTTTGGGGGTTGTCATTACGGCCGGGCAAGGCTTATCCAAGGACGATAATTGCCCGCCGCCGCTATAATTATTTGCTATAAACTGCGGCTTTATTATTGAAAGCCTATCTTTCGTTGTAAGGGTCGGCGAAGGCGTATTTACGGAATGGTTATGCCCGTTCCCGTAGTAGGCGGAAATAAATTCGGCACCTACTAAACTATGGTGGTCTACGGTAGTAATGGTTCCTGCTACATTGTCTACGCTGGAAACCTTGCTTTCCGGGTGTCCGCTGAAATGCTTTGCGAGAAAATGAATATTCGCTATTCCTAACCTATTTTGACAGGCTACGGTAGGGCAAGGTTCATCTATTGAAGGCGGAATATGTTTGCCCGTCTTCTTATTGACCGAATTATATTTAATCAAAAACGAATCCTTCCCGCCTGCGACGAACTTTATAAGACCCGCGTATATGCGTTCCAAGGTCTTAGGCGAAAGCGGCTTTTTACGGCTAAATATACTTTCCCCTTCGTCGGCAAAGTCTAAAACCTCTTTTACAGGTTTCCACTTCTCCAAGTTGTCGAAAAGGTTGCCGCCTCCCGTCTTCGAGTGGGTAGCCTTCGGCCAAATGATAGGAAGATATGGTTTAGCGAATATTCCAAAAAAACGCTTTCTGCTGGTGTAAGCCCCATAGTCCGCCGCGTTAAGTATTCTATGGTCGAATCTGTACCCGCATTGCTTTACGTTCTCAACCCAATTTAAGTAAAGCCGCCCTTTGTCCCGGCTTATTGGCTTGCCGTTTTCGTCCAAATCTCCCCAGCTCATAAATTCTTCTACGTTTTCAATTTGGATATAATCGGGCGTAAGGTCTTGTATATACCTAAACAAGTGTTCGGCAAGTGTCCGGCTATCTGCATCGCGTGGCTGGCCGCCTTTGGCGCGGCTGAAATTGGTACATTCAAGCGAAGCCCAAAGCACGACTTTCGCCAAAGGGAACTTTCGGCGCATTTGGGCCGTATGCTCTACCAAAGGGCGCAAGTCCAAAGTTCGCATATCTTCCGTGTAGTGCTGCGCTTCGGGGTGGTTGGCCGCGTGGCTGGCTATGGCGTTTGCATCGTGATTTACACAAGCTATAACCTTGGCGCACTTATTCCCCTTATAATTGGCCTTTTCTACGCCGGTACTGGTCCCGCCAGCACCGCAAAACAGGTCTATATAAAGTAGTTTAATATCTTCCATTTCGTATTATAGTAAGACGCTTGCGTGAAAAATTAGTCTTTTGATAGGCAGCCTTTAACGGCGTTTACATACGCTCTAAATTCGGGTGTAAATCGGTAGTCGTCCGGGTATTTTTTGAGGTAGTAGATAATAGTAGCGTGGTTCCGCTTCATTTCCTTTGCAATCCTTACTACCGTCGCCCCTTCTTCCCGGCAATATTGGGCGAAAATCATGCGGGCGAAGACGTGCTTTTGCTCTCTACTTTCTCCTACAATATCGACAAAGGAAACCCCCATACCTTCGGCTATTGCTTGCTTGATATGCTGAAAGGCCGGTACTTCTTCGTAAATTATGGTCTTACCCGTAAGTTCGGCTAAATTCTTTTCAAGTGTAGCCCCTTTGGAAAGTCCCCAATCGGGCAACAAATAGATAGCCTTGCACCCCATAAGTAGAAGAACGTCCATAGCTACGTGAACTTCCCAAGAAGCGGTAACGGGGATTCCGTTTTTAAGAGGGTTTACCACTTCGTACCCTTGGCCCTTTAACTTGGCTTCCGCTTCGTCGAATTTGGCCGTAACTTCATCTATTGGAAGGCCGCTAATACGGCCCGAAATGTATATCTTTTCCATATTGGCTATTATTTTCTATAAGAGTAATTTTCAAACGCTATCCTGTCGAACATTTCCGTAAACCGGTCGGCTATGCGTTCGCCGTATTTGTCCGCCAAGTCTTCCGCGTTTAGGTTGCTGGTCATAATTGTAAAATTCTGCCGGTCATACCGGTAGTAAATCGTATCGACGAAAGGGCTAATTTCGTTCCCCCAAACTTTCACTACGGAAGGTTCTGTACCTACGTCGTCAATAGCTAATAGCTCGGCTTTCTTGATGCTGTCGAAGCGTTCCGGCTGGTTCTTGGCTATGTCTGCAAGTTCTAAGGCCGATACCGTTAAGACCGTTTTACGCCTGTCCGAATATGGACTTTCGTACAGAACCCCTATAAGGCTACCTATCGCACGGGCTAAGGTCGTTTTACCATTGCCTACCGTTCCGTGAAGAAGAAGGCCCGGTTTATGGTTTCCCGTAAGCCATTTTGCCGCTTTGTCTATGTGGCTTTCGGTTGCCGCATCGTCAATAAACTGCATACGTCGCCGCATAACCTCGGCTATGTAACATTCCCGCAACATTGCCGGCACGTCCTCCGCGTATCTATCCACCTTAAAGCGTGTCGGTAAAACCTTTTTTTGAAGTGCCGCCCGAAACCTGTTTAAGTCCACCCGTTGCGGCTCCTGTTTGTTGTCCTTTTCGTCCATTTCCGCTATTTCCTATTTCGTTACGTTCCCAAGTTCTAACCGCCGCTTTCCAATCCTTCATACAATTGCGCCCCACCTTCCAACCGTTTGAAGTATAATAGTCTATCCACGCTTGCGGGTCTACGCCGTTATTCCTTTCTTTGCAATACGCCGCAACTTCTTCTAATGTAGGCTTTTGAAACGTTTTGCTGCCTTTCGGGTTAGGTGCTTCCTTGCTCCTTCCTTGGGGCTTGTTAGCTCCTAATATTGGCCCTTGTGGTTGTTGAGTTATTCCTTCGTCCAAAACTCGCATAAGGTCGTATTTTTCAAGTTTTTGAATTACTGAATTATGCGCTTTGTTGGCTGGGTTCAAACCGTTGCCGTACTGAAATCCTATAAATTCGGGTATAAACGCTTTGCTTCCGTTGTTGAAAAAATAGATTCTTCCCGAAAACAGCCTTTCGAAATCTTCCAAGGTGTACGTTTCGCCACAATAAAGCCCGGCTACTTCTAAGTCTACTTCCCATATTCCGGCGTTATCGCATTCGCAAAAGAGGTACACCCAAAGCAATTTATAAGCAGACGGAAGCCCCCTTGTAAATCGTTTCTTAAATAGGTCTGTATCTATAAATCTTTTTGCCATTTTGTTACTTCTGAAAAGCTACCCCGGCCCGGAAACCGGGGTAGCCGGTTGTTAATACTGCTTATTGCTCGATAATCGCAATTTCGGGGCTTAACTCCCGAATACGTGCTACCTGCGTATCTATAATTCGGTCGCGCAGGTCTTCCAAAAGTTGGCAAGCTCCGGGGCTAACAAGTCGCAGAGTTACGTCGCGGCCGTTTACCGAAGCGTAAAATTCCACTTCGATAGTTTCAGCCGGCATACCTTTGAAAATCGGGATTTGAAGGGTAAAGGCTTCCGGCAGGTTACTCATAACCACGCCGCTATAATTGTCTTTGAAGTCGCCCTTTTCGCTCTTTTGCTTCTCTACCTTGGAATTTACGGTAGCTTCGAAGTTTTTAAGTTCGGTTACGAGCTTCATGTTCGCGGCTTTGTCCGGGAAAAATGCGCGGTTCATTTTGAAAAACTGCCCCAATTCGTTAGGTTCCCAATCCTTGCCGGCGTTAATCCCAAATTCGGTAAATTTGGGGTGCTGGGAAAGACGACCTACCACTCGGCCCGTAGTATATTCGTCGTTTTCGTTCGTGATAAGTGTAAGGCACACTTTTTCCCGGTCTACCAAAGCGTGGCAACGCTTCGGGTTAATCTGGTCGGGTTCGGAAAGTCTTTTTTCCAAGAACTCTACCGGGGCACTGATAACGCCGGAAAGGTCTATTTTTACCGGAGCCTTCGGGTCAAGAACTGCGGGGGCTTCTCCCTCACGTACGATAATTTCCGCCTGCGTAGTCCCTTCGGGAAGGTTTACTACTACTTTTTTGTTTTCGTCCATACTTTTTTACTTGTTGATTGTGAAACTTTTGCTTGCTTTGAAGTGGGGTACTTCGTGCGCCGGAATGATAACCGTAGTACCGGCGGAAATATTCCGGGCCTTCTTTTCTGCTCGTTTTTTCGGCTGGAAGGTACCGAAGCCACGAAGGTAAACGGCTTCCTTACGCTGTACGCTTGTTTTAATAGCGTCTATGGCGGCTTCGACAATCGGGCCGACTTCGCCGCAAGTTGCGTTAGTCCTGCGGGCTACTTCCTTAATTAAATCCTGCTTCGTCATTGCTTTACGTTTTAGTTGTCCGTACCTGTTTTTCTTCCGATTTGGAAAAGTGTTGTTTGCATTTCTTCGCTATATGCCGGCCGGCTCTCGATAAGGTCGCCGTTCTCGTTGTAATAGCCAACTTCGCGGGCTTCTTGGTCGATGAACTTAAAGCACCTTTCGGTAACAAATTCGGCCTTCTTTTTCAACCCTTCCAAGGTCTTTTTTCGTTCCGTTGTAAGTGGTTCCAAACGGGCCTTAAATTCCTTCATCGCGGCCGTCTTTTCTTCCTCGATGTCGTTAATTTCGATGTCCGTTTCCGAAAGGTTTTCTTTCATGCGGGCCAACTCTTCCGGTGTAAAAGGCTTCATATATCCCTTTTCTTCCACCGCGTCGCAGTTATCCATAAGGAAGGCCACGCGCTTTTTGCCTTGTTCGAGGTCTTTGCCTAATTCTCGTTCCATACTGCATTATTTTTTGATTAGAAAAAAATCGTTATAAATACCTTCGAACTGACGGCCCGCGTACGTGGCGAGTTCACGTGTTTTATAGCAAAGCCGGGAGCCGACACCCGTAGACGCAGCCGAGGCCGCGGAATACGTACTCGCGCTCGCAAAGCCGGCATGCGCGGGATTATACACGAACCAAGGCCAATACTTGTACTCGTTGCTATTGGCCCAATCCGGCCGCCAGCCTTCGTTAAGGGCTTCGGCTATGGTCTTCAACTTCCGGTAGGCTATTTCGTCCTTTGTAAAGCCCAGCTTCGTTAATACGTCTTCGTTCATCGGCTCAATACCAAGTACCGCGCAAGCGTCCGCGTAGGTCTTTACGCGCTTGGTAATGTCCTTCGGGGCAACCGTTTTTACGGCCTGTAATACGGTCGTATTTACCCCTAACTTTTCGGCCAAACGTTCGGCTTCCTTATTGGCCGCCTGTTCGTTCTCGTGTTTGTACGTCGGTGCGCCTTGGCCCTCGGCGTAAATCATAAAAAACTGTTTTTCCATTTTGTTATTTATTAAAAAGTGTTCTTTGTTTTTCTTCCCTCTTTTGCTCGTAAAGTATTCGCCTTTGCCGCGCAATACTCAACCGGACGGCCCTAATAGCGTCTTCACGCCCTTTTAGGCTTTCTTCGTACTCCAATAATTCCGCTTCGCTTTGGGCGATAAAATACCCTTCGGAAGTGGCTATTAAGCCCGGTATAAGGTCGTTTGTTCGAATGTGGTTTATAATCTTCCTTACCCGTGCGTCGTTTAGTTTGTAAGCACCTTTAAGGGCGGCTACTATATGCTTGTTTGTAACTGCATTTTCGCGCCCTACCTTCGTCCTAAGCCCCCGAACAAGGAGCGGAAGAAGCACACCCGTTTCGTAGTCGTTTAAGGGCTGCGTTTCTTGGTCGAATCCTTTAATCATATCAAAAGGTGGTTTTGTTAAAATTGATTGTTAGCCCCGCTTCGGCTATATGTACGGTCTTGCCGGTTGCGGCTCGTACTCCGGCCCGGAATTGTTCGGCGTTGCTGTTGCCGTCGGAAAGGTGGATAAGAACAATGTTATTAACCCCCTTTATATCGTTGGCTTGTAACGCCTGTACGCAATGGTCGTAACTGAAATGCGACTTTAACGTACGGTTCCGAACAACAGCGGGAATACGACCGGCCGCTATATTCGCGTCCAATATGTCTAAGCGGTAATTACATTCTATCAATACGTTATTAAGTCCTGCAAACTTGCAAGGCAAATAATAGGTATCGGTAGCGAATAGGATATTACCCGTTTCTTCGTGATTGATGAAGAACCCCAAAGGCTCGGCGGAATCGTGCTTAGTCCCGAAAGGAATAATTCGGAAACCGCCGAGCGTAAGAAGTGTTCCGGCTTGGCAAATGTGCGGGCGGCGCGGGCCTTCTATTGGGGTGTTCTCAATCGTACCAGCCGAAGCATAAACGGGTACGGTAGCTTTTAACACTTCGTTAATGTAGCCTGCATGGTCTTTATGTTCGTGAGTGATTAAGCAACCTACAACCTTGGTAATATTGTAGTCTAACGCTTGCTTTACGCTGGCGAACTTTACGCCCGCTTCCAATAACAGGGCTTCGCGGTCGTTTTCCAATATGTAGCTATTTCCTTGGCTGCTACTGCCTAATACTTTCAGAACCATAATTACCTATGCGTCTACAATTTTCCGAAATGCTTTGCGCTTGCGTTTAAGCGGAAGGTTCCGGCCGATGAAGTCCATAGCCGTAGCGAACTTATCGGCAAAATTTGTAAGGCCTCCGTTTAATTTGGCTATCCTATATTCGTTCCTTCCCGTTGCGCATTCTGCCGCTTCAATCCGGGCGTTAATTGCGTTGATGTCCTTTGCCGTCAAAAAGGCAATACCAAAAATTACTTTCATATTAGAATCCGGGTGTTTTAGGTGGTTGCTTAGTTCCGTTTGTTTCGGCTTGGTCGAAGTCAAGCGTACCGCCGGCGTTGGCGTTGTGCTTAATTTCGGTTTCAACTTCGTGTGTTACGTCTTTATATTCCACGTCTTCAACGGGGCCGCTGCTTTGTTCGTCAGCTTCGCCAAAGTCGCACCCGGTTATATACTCGTAAAGGGCTTTTTTGGCACGACGTTCGGCTTTTCCCCGGATTTGGTCGGGGCTGCTGTAATCGTCCTTCTTCACGGTAGCCACTATTCCGAAGCTGTTTTTTTCTCCGTTGTACGTGTAGCTGATTTTGCAAGGCACTTCCGCAAATCCGGAGGTTTGGCCTTTGTCAAATGATACGTCGATGAAGTATTTTACGCCAAGTTTCCGAAGAAGGGCGGTATAGCCTTCCTTGGTTGGATACATTCGTTCGGCAATAATATTAAATTGGTTGCCGGTCGGAAGAAGCCCAATACTTACCGCGTCTATAATCGCGTCCCGAACAACCGGTATAGTGTAAAGAGGTTGTACCGTTCCGTTTTTGCGCGGCCGTCCGTTGCGGTCGGTAAGAAAGCCTACTTTCGTGTTCATAAGCGGCATAAATACACGCTCCATGACTTCGTCGGAAAGGGCTTCGCGCAATAGCGCAATTACGTTTACAGCGGTAAACGCCGCACCGAAGTTGTTTACAATCTGCAACGCCGAAGCGTCCTTACAGGCAAGCTCGAATTTCCGCTTTGCTTCGTCAATTACGGTTAATCCTTTTTCTGTCATAACTAATATTTATAGGTTGTTACTCGTTTTCAAGAAGTCGGCTTAACTTCTTTAAGGTTGCCAGTTTCATGGCTTCGGACGCAAGCGGCGCGGTTTGTTTTTTGACGAAGAAATCGGCCAATCCCTCTATTAGCTGCCTGCCATTGCCGCCTACGGCTATAATGCCTTGCGTATCGCCGTCTTCGTTTTCGTTGCCTTCTTTTCGGTCTGTACCGATAAGGATAAAGGCCCTTCCTTCATTACCTTGTACCGCCCTCGTAAGCGTTTCGGCGATTTGCTCCAACTGCTGCGCAAACTCGCGCTTTTCTTTGTTCTCTGTCATAGCTTTAATTTTTTATAAGTGGTTAATGGTTAATTCTCTGTCGGTGGTTACAACCAACTTTACAAGCTGGGACGCAACCGGGAATAGCTGGTTTACGCTTTCGGCGTTGTCGATGAATACCGGCGCACTTACCCCGTGATACAGGCAAAGCGTATTAATGATGTCAAGACCGGCGTTTATCTTTCCGGCCGTATTGAGGTCTACGTACTTAACCCCGTCTACCATTGCGATACAAGTAGGAGTTTCGCCGCCGTTTAGCTGGGGTTCGAACATTCGGAACCGTACGTTTTGGAACTTACTATTTACCCGGCGTTCCACTTCGTCCATTTGGGCCTTATTAAGTTCGTCTATCGTAAATTCCTGCTTTTCTAAATCTGCCTGCTGCTGGGCTAACTCCTTTTCCCTTGCCAATATTTCGGCCTTTCTTGCGGCGTTATTCTCAATGGTGGCCCGAATACTTAGCTTTTGTTTTACTTCGTCCAAAAGGGCCGTAAGTTCCCGTTTCTTTGCGGTTAGCTCGGTCGTGTCGGTAGCTGGTACCTCTGAAATTGTAGCGGCTATTTCGGCTATCCGGTCTTCTATCTCTTTCCATTCGGGCAGGTCTTCGGGGATAATGTCAGTAGATACGCTTACTTCGGGATTTGCAGCTATTTCGGCTTCCAACTCCTGTAATTTCTTTTCGTATTCAGCTTTCTTGGCCGCAATAGCTTCCGTAAGTTCGGAAAGTTTATTTTTCAATCCCTGTAATTGGCCGTTCTTTTCTTCTATCCGAAGGTTAAGCGTTTTGCCTTCTTCGGTAATTCGGGTAAGGTCGCGGGCCTTGGATTCTTCAAACTTGGCCCGTGCCTTCTCCTTAGCGATAGCGTCCATGCGTAAAACGCTTGCGTCCGAGCATAAAGTTTCGTATATCGGGCAAATAAGGCCGTCGGTACTTACTTTATATTCTTCGGCGTTTCGCGTATTCCATTCTCCGCGTTTAGCTTCTACCTTAACGGATAAGTCTGCTATTTCGGAAGTAAGTGTTTGGATATTATACCGAATATCCGAAAGGCCGTTTTCCGAAGCCGTATTATAGTTTTCGGCTTCCCGCTTGGTAATTTCGTAGTTGGTCTTAATCTCGTTGCGTTTGGCGTTCTTCTCGTAGCCTTCCTTTTGAGCCGCCTGTCTTGCACGGAAAATTATATCTTGCTGCTGGCCCCTCAGTTCGTTCATCTCTTTACGCTTTCCTTGTACACTTTCGTAGTGCTTCCGGGCCGCTTCCGCAACGTTGGTAATATTGGCTTCTACGCCGTCCAATTCGGCGGACAAACGCACCTTTTCAACTTCCAAGGCTTCGTAATCCGGAGCTTCGGGCGTAACGCTGTCTATCGCGTTAATCTCGATAGGGCATTTTTCTAATTCGTCCTTAACCTTCTTTTTACGGTAGGCTATTTCTTGCTTGAACTCGGCCAAGTCCCTACCGGAAAGCTGCGAAAGGATAGCCGCAAAATCGGCCCGGCCGGCGGCCACTTCTTCGTATGTTACGCCCCCGGCAATTCGTAATAATATTTCGCGCTGGGTCTTCCAATCCAACGAAGGGAAGTAGGACGGGTTTGTAATCAACTTAAAAAGTTGTTCTTCGGTTATGGCCTTTACTTTCTCTTGGAAAGCTCCGGCCTTAATCTCTACGCCATTGTAGAAGTAATGGGTAGTATTTCCTTTTAGTTCTACTTCGGCTTTCCCGCGCGGTTTTACCCAATCTTCCGTAAGTGTACGGGTGAGTGCCATTTCTTCGCCGTTCACGTCTAAGACAGCCGTAACGGAATGTTCCAATTTAAGTACAGGGTTCCCGTCCGGGCCGACCGTCTTAACGGTAAATGCGCCTTTGCCGCTATCCGTCCGGTCGTTGCTGTCTTTGCCGAAAAGCACCCACGTAAACGCATCGAAAACGGTGCTTTTACCTGTTGCGTTGGCTCCGGCAATAGTCGTTACTTCGCCGAATCTTACGGCCAAGTCCCTAATACCCTTAAAATTTTTAAGGGTTAGTTCTTTTAATGTTACTTTCTTGCTCATACCAAGTTATTTATTTCGATTGTTAATTTTCTTTGCTCTTTTGGCGGCCAGCTCTAAGGCTTTTTCCGCATCTACTATTATCAACCTTCCGACTTGCCTATATGCTCCGTCGATTAACCCGCTTTGCTTTATGCGGCTGGCGGTGGTCTTTGAACATTTGAATAGTTCGGCAATCCCGGCCCGGCCGTAGACGTACTTTTTATGTTCTTTGGTAACGTCTACTTCTATCCGAGGGCTTTGCTCTTTACCTATTAGTTCCAATAATTCCCCCGCCGTAAGGTCTATAAGTCTTGTATTTAAGTCTGCCATACCTATTTATTTTGCGGGTCTTTCGGTAGTGGAACCCGATTTACAAGGCGGACGGCATTAGCGAAGTTTGCAACCTCTAAAACCAAGAACCAAAGCGGGGCTTCGGCTGTACTTGCAAGAAGGCCGAGCGATATAGTGAAATACCATACTATCGCCTTCTGTTTTAGCGTTAATCCCGAAAGGGATAATTCTTTAATTATTCGCTTCATAGCTTTTGCCTTATAATTCCCAAAAATCTAATTCATATTCCGGTCTTCTTCCGGTGCGTCGTGTTGTTGTGCGCTCGGCAACTTTCCGGCTTCTGAATACTCGGTAAGTATCGCTTTGGGCGTAAACTTCACGCGGTAGAATAATCGCAAGGAAGAAACAGGCTATAAGCGTCCGTTTTATTGGGGATAGGTCGAAGGAAACGCCACAATGTGTGCAGAACCACCATACGCAAAGTTCCGTAGCCTTCTGTATTCCTATTTTGCTGTAAATATTCCGTGCGGTATTCTCAACCGTTCGGGGCGAAATAGCAAGCCTATCGGCTACTTCCTTTTTTGCGGCTCCCCAAGCCAAAAGTTCGGCTATTTGGGTTTCTCGCTGCGTTAGTTCTGCTTCGGCTCTCATTCTTATTTCCCCCAAATGTTAGTCGTTACGCCATATTTCCTAAACACCATTTCGACGGCTACGGCTTGGCTTGCCTTCGGTTCAATGCGGCCAAACTTATAAGCCGCGAAAGTGTTACGGTTGTTAATTCCTAACGCCTGCCATAACTCCCTTGTGGCGGCTTCTACATCAATTTGTCGAAGCTGCATAAAGCCGGCGTTAAATCCTTCTTTGTAAATTGTCGTTTCGCTCATTTCTCGATATTGTTAAGTATGTATTCAATTGCTTTTTTATGTGAATTAAAGCTATGCCCGCCGAACTCGAAGGTTTCCGAATATGGGCCGCCGGCAACTTTGAAGGTGCGCGTTCCTTCGTATGTCTTCCCGTCTATCGTAAAGAATAGTTTAGAAATAGTTACACGCTCCGGCACCCTTCCCAACGGCTTTTTTACTTCGTGGTTTGTTAGCGAAATTGTTTCACCTACCGCGTACGAAAATTCTATACGCCTTGCTTTGCCATTTACTATTACCGATTTCTTCATACCTTATTTGAAATATAGTGTTACTTGCAAACCTCGACGTAGACGGCATTTTACGCTATCTTTCTTGCTGTTAATTGCCCGCGTAACGAACTTTTCAGTAAACTCTACGCCAATCAATTTTACCAGCCCGGAAACTCCTACAAGGCGGTTTATCCTATTGTTGTCTTCGTCTATGCCGTAGACTTTCAAAAGGAAGTTTCTGTTAATAAATGCGGTATCGTACTTCATAATTCATTACTGCTTACCCTGCTTAGGTATTTTTTGCTATGCCGTTTATTTGCGCATAGCGTATTATTATTGTACCTTTGCAAGCGTTAAGGTTACACGTTGCAAATATATAGCAATGCAGTGTAATAAACAAGTATTGCAGCGTAAAAAGTGAAAAATATTTTTAAGCCAACTTACTAAAATTGCTCTATATGGGTGTAAAAGAAAGACTTAGGGAATATATAAAGACCCTTAATATTAGCGAACGGGAATTTTGTAGGCAAATCGGCGTTTCGACTTCCTATGTTAATTCTATAAGGCAATCTATCCAACCCGATAAAATGAAGGCTATCGGCGAAAAGTTCCCCGAACTTAATCCTATGTGGCTTCTTACCGGGGACGGTGAAATGTTGCAAGGGAATAATATAAACAAGGTTTCCGGGAGTCATAATACCGCCGTAGCGGGTAATGGTAATAGCGTTACAACAAACGATATTGCGGGTTTGATTGAATTGCAAAAAGGCTATCAAGAAATGATAAAAGAAAAGGATAGCCAAATAGCCCGGCTTATATCTGTAATCGAGAAATTAAGCGAAAAATAAGGCGTTGCAGTGCATGATAGACGCAAATACGCATGGCTTTGCAGTGGTGGTTCGAGAAAAACGAACAGAAACGCCCCAAATTTCAAAGCAAACGTATATAGCTATACTTCTACCGTCCGACGTGTAAAAGTGCCGTAAATAGAAAATTTGATAAAAATAACTGAGTTTATGGAACCGGAAACAATCGAAATAAAAGTAGCTGAATACTACGACCAACCAAAATATTACGGGGATATGCCGGAAGTGATGTTTAATGCCTTGGAAACTGCGTTTATTTCCGGCGCGGAAACTGCCATAGTACCGAAGGCAGCGTTTGAAATGATGTTAAGGAGTTTTCAAAATGGGCGTAAAGAAGCCTAAAATAATAACCCCTATTGAGGACGGCGTAAACCGCCGTTTTTTCCAAGCGATAGAAGCCCTTATTTCGCTGGGCCGTTTGTCTGCTTTGGAATCGTTTTGTAAAGACGCCGGGCTAAGTGCGCCACGATACCGGGAAGCTCGATTTACTTACGGAGTAACCCCAAGGCCCGGTAGAATTTCCCGCTACAAATCTATCCAAATAGAAGCCCTTTATTATTTGGCGGCCAAGTATTCCGTTTCTTCCGATTGGTTATTAACCGGCCGGGGTAATATGTTTTCAAAATGAAGCGGACTATTAAATTTAATCTATTCCCCAAAAAGATAGGGGGCGTATTAGTGGCGTGTCGTCCTATTCGTATGCGCGTTTGTTATGCTGGGTATCGCGTAGATTTTCGGGTAGGGTATAGTATCGAACCGGAAAAATGGAACCAAGAAGAAAGCCGCGTTATTAACAATACAAAAAACCGGTTCCGACAACCCGCCGGCGAAATAAACAAGGCTATTACGACTTGCGAAGAACAAATAGAAGCCATATTTACCCGGTTTGAATTGCTGGAAAAACGTGTACCGACACCGGAAGAACTTAAAACGGCCTTCGATGAAGCGACCGGCAAGATAACACCGGCTGACGAAGTGGAAGAAAGCGGCCAAACATTCTATAAAGCCTATACCGAATTTATGGAAACTATGGGCCGTATGAATGATTGGACGAAAGCAACCTATACGAAATTTAATAGCCTTCGTAGGCACTTGGAAGCGTTTAATAAGAACCTTACCTTTGACGAAATAAACGAAGACACCCTACAACGCTTCATTACAAGCCTTCATAAAGCCGACCTTCGTAATACTACTATATCTAAAAATATGTCTTTTCTTCGGTGGTTTCTGCGTTGGGCGCATCATAAAGGATATAACCCAAGCACCGTACAAGAAACTTTTAAGCCGAAGTTCAAAGGAACAGACGGAAACGCGAAAGAAATTATTTATTTGGAATGGGAAGAACTGCTTAACCTATATTCCTTCAAATTCCCGCCGTCCCGGTCTTCGCTGGAAGCTGTGCGCGATGTCTTTTGCTTTTGCTGCTTTACCGGCCTTCGTTATTCTGACGTGGCAAAATTACGCCGAAGCGACGTAAAGAAGGATTATATAAGCGTGGTAACTCAAAAGACGGTAGACGGTCTTATTATCGAATTGAATAAGTACAGCCGGGCCATATTGAAAAAATACGAAGATATAGGTTTGCCGGACGATAAGGCCCTACCGGTTATTAGTAACGTCAAAATGAACGAACACCTTAAAGTAATGGGCGAAATGGCGGGTATCGACGAACCTACAAGGGTGGTATATTTTAAGGGCAATGTTCGGCACGAAGAAGTATTACCGAAATATGCCCTTCTTACTACTCATTGCGGCCGGCGTACATTTATTGTAAACGGGCTTCGGCTTGGGGTTCCGGCAGAGGTCATTATGAAGTGGACGGGGCATAGTGATTATAAAGCGATGAAACCCTATATTAAGATTGTCGATAAATTGAAGGTTGCCGAAATGGATAAATTTAACAAGTTTCCGGCACCCCGAAAGAAGAAAAAATAAGACGAACCCATAAAGGCACCCAAATTCGCCTTAACTAATCGGTAACGTATGGTTCTTTATGTTGCCAACAATTGGGCTAAATCGCTGATATTTGGATAAGTTGGTTATTTATGGTAGTGCGTTGGCCGTATGTTCTTACAGCCTCTCTCTCCACCCGATTTCTCAACGCTTCATCCGCATATACTTTCTCCATGATATCGGCGAACATTTCCAGATCATTCAATGAACACGTGTATCCATTCCTGCCATTGTCGATAAGATCCACCATCTGCGGAATATCGGAAGAAAACAGGGCTTTCCCCAAAGCAAAAGTCTCTACCATCAGATTCGGCAGAGCCTCACCATGAGTAGTAGTAGTAATAGTAGTAGATGCAGCAATATAAAGGGTTGGATTGTTCACATATCCCTCGAAATGGATTTTATCACCTACATTCTCTTCCGCAATTATTCTTTGCAATCTTTCGTAGTATTCCTTTTCATATCCCCCGACCAGAATGCAACCTACATTCACACCCCGACGATTCAGAATGCCTATCAGTCGGATCGTGTCCTCTATATTCTTGCTCGGAATAATGCGACCCACATAACAGGTTAGATTTCCTGCCCCGACCTTTTTTTGCAGTTCTCGTTTTTTGGTGCTAATTTCATCTCGGGTATGTTGTTCGACGAATATCACATTGGGAATAACCGCATTGTTTTCCGGCCGAAATCCCACATTCTCGAAATAGTGGCGTTTTTGATAATTGGTCAGAAACGTCACATAAGAGACATTGCGGACAATATACGGCAACACGAATTTCATCAACGACCGAAAACGCATGTTCATCGTCACGCGATGGACGGTACAAACGATACGGTATGTCGCTTTGGTTTTTCTTTTCAAGGCCACCAACAGTAATGCCGAATACAAACCAAGGCAATGGACGACGTCCGGGTTGCTGTTTCTCAAATAGTTCTTCAACGCATTATAATAATGCAAACTCATAGGCTTAAGCATATCGACCTCAATGAATCGAACGCTTTCGTCTTTCACCGAACCTTTATATACTCCGAAAATTTCGGCTGTCTCGCCATAGAACTGATTCATGGCTTTTGCAAGATTGATGGCCGCCCGAACTCCGCCACCTATCACTTTTCTCGGTTCTACAATGTAAGCTATCTTCATATATCAAACGATTTGAACAATTCGACATACTTTTCCGCACATTCCGTCATACTGAACGGAGTGTAACTCTCTTTGGCCGCCTGCTTCAGGCGCGACAACTCCCGGTCATCGACTTCGAGAAACCGCTTCAGAAGTTCGTAACAGTCCTCCTCGTCGAGACCTTTCGCGAGAAACCCGTTCTTTCCATCCTCGACGACATCTACGATGCCGCCCACCGGGGTACATACCGGAACAGCACCGACTCCCAGCGCCTCGATCAGGGAAATCGGCATTCCCTCATACGACGAACACAGACAGTAAGCATCCGCCATCCCGAGATATTCCAAAGGATTCCGCTTCTCTCCCAATATGCGGACATCCGGACAGGCACAGGTCGAAATCGCCTCCATCATCTGCTGGTTTCGAACGCCCCCGATCAGCAGCAGCGTGAAGTCGTACCCCTCTTTGGCCAACCGTCTCGCCACCCGGGCAAGCATATCCTGCCGCTTCACAGGATCGATCCTTGCCAAATTGACCAAAACTTTGGTTTTCGGTGTTTTGCGATAGGTCTCGAATTTCCGGCGCACCTCGTCCGATATGGACAGCGGATCGGGAATATTCCGGCCATTGAAAATCATCGGAGCATCCGTTCCGTAGTATTCCAGGAAACTTTTTCGGGACTCTTCGGAAATCGTAACCGGAGTCACGAGTTTTCGGCGGAAATACCACTTGCGGATCATACTGCCGAACAAGCCTCCGGCCTCTTTTTCGGCGGCATTGTGAACGGTCATGCAATACCGGATTCCCCGCCCGAACAAAATCGACGGGAATACATACATGATGGCCCGCAGGTGCAGGTGGACGATATCGGGTTTCTGCTCGCGTATAACAGCAGCCACCTGCGAAAAAAAATTCAGGGAAAATCCCTTTTTCTTATTCAGACAGATCAGACGAACCGCCGGCGACAATTCTCGGGCATAGAACCCGTGTCGGGCAATATCGAAGTAAACCACGAGCGTCACTTCGTGTTTTTTTGCCAATTCGTTGCACAAATCGACAGTAAACCGCTCTCCGCCACCGGAAGCGAGTTGGGGTATAATTTCAACTATTTTCATAATGCGAATTCAAAGATCTTTTATCTGGCTAATCAGGTCCGCTCCGCCGTACGGCAGGTTATCTATCCGCGTACTCCGAATCGTATTTGTTTTCGACATACGTTTCCGCACCGTTCATCGATATAATCCGAGCCGGGACTCCGGCTACAACAGCATTGTCCGGAATATCCTTCGTAACCACGGCATTCGCACCGATCGCCACATTGTTTCCGATACATACAGCTCCGACGATTTTCGCTCCGGGACCAATGTATACGCAATCTCCGATGATTGCAGTGCCTTTTCTTGATCCTCGGTTGGCCTGTCCAATCGTTACGTCTTGAGAGATATTCACATTCTTCCCTATAACGGCTTTAGAATTGACTACAATCGATCCGAAATGCCCAATGTAAAAGCCTTCGCCGATTACCGTCGATTCGGGTATTTGTATCCCGAATCTGAAGCTGCAGGCCCGCAATCTCCATTTGGCATACAGATATAAAGGGAACGCATATCTCTTTCTCTGTTTCAAATAGGAACAGATTCTCATCCATACGAGATATTTGAAACCAGGCGTCGTGTAATACAATTTCCCCCCCCCACGCAAATTCGGGACACGCCCCAAATACCGATATGCGTCGGCTTTCATGTATCGAATACAAGCCTTCAAGGAATCCGGTTTCATCCGTTTATCGTTTTTAGTAAAAGAATCACAGATATTCGCGTATTTCCATCTTTCGCCTCCGCTACTTCGAAGAGGCATTGAAGTACGCGTTGCGCATGTACGGCTCTTTCAGAGCCATTTATATATCGTGTATGAATATGTATACAAAGTAGACAGCAGGAAAAACGCCATAGCGATTTTCATGAGCAGCGGTCGTTCCCGGTCCGTCAAATAGTAGACGACGACGATTGTCAGGGGGAAACACATGATATGGATCGTCCGGTTCGAAATAAAGCCTACCAGGCCCTGTCCCAAGAAAAGCAATGCGACATAGAATAACAAATAGGAGTATTGAAGCAATATCCGAATGTATCCCGGCACCTGCTCCTTCGAGAAACAAAACGTTTTGATCAACACTATGAAAGCCAGAAATCTCGGGATATAATCGATAATCTGTCGCATCAAACCGAAAGCCGTTATTTCGGTACCTTCACCCTCGAAATATGCGGTCGCGAAATCCACCGTCTCTTCGTCGAAGAGGCTTCCGCTCAAAACGTAAGAGACCGCCGGAATAGCCATTGTATACAAAAAGGGGAACGCCAGAACGGAGAGCAAATAGGTGCTCTTCCGGAATGGGTAAAAGGACAATATCAGGATAAAGATAAAAAGGGGCAGACTATTATGCAAGAACGAAGACAATACGATACCGGCGATGCCGAACACATACGACCACGTTCGCGACCTGCCCGGTTTCAAAAGATAGGAAAGGGACAGCAGCAGCAAAGAAATGCCCAGACATCCCCGTGTTATGGCGAACTGGTTCGAAAGAATCATCGGAAAGACGAAACACATGGTCCGCACATCCAATTCATATCGCTTGAAAGTCCGTATTAAAAGCCACAAGGCTGTTCCCCAGATGACAAAGCGCCACAAGAAATAGCCATGGGGGAGGATTTGTATCAGCCAAAAATAAAAGGACTCGACATGAATCTGCTCATGATAACGATACATTTCCTCGTACAAAACCTCATAGTGATAGGTATCGGCCTCCGAGAAAGCATAGACAAAAGTCAATGCACTCAACACATAAAACAGTGTATATGTACATTTCTTTCCAGAGAATCTATTGAATTCCGAATGGTAGAATATTATCAGAATGAGCCAAATGACAAAATTGATTATTGCCAGATGCCCGTCATAATTGTAAATATATTCGTCCATCCCCAATTAAAATGCAATTCCCGAAGAGTAGTTCGAATCAACTCCGGGACTATTCAGTTTCCGAATGTGCGATCCTGTACTCAACAATACGGGCCAATACAAATTCTGTAATGATTATTAAAGCGTTGACCGTACAAAAGATCAGATAATGGTTGATCGCGATCATCAAGTTCAAAATAACGTAAACTGTCACACAACAAATAATATTCATAATCAGTTGTATGTTCAGCATATTATAGGTTTTGCACAAAAGCGTTCTCAATCCCAGCCAAAATACCACTGCGGAAAAGAAGAAGGTAAGCCCGCAATAGATTGCGGTTTGTAATGCGTCGTATGGATAAACTATATAGACCACAAAGCCCAATACCAGGACAAACAGAACAGTACAACTCAGAAAAATTGGAGAAAATCTACGGATTCGCGCAAGATAAGCAGTTATCCCATCGCCATTCCTGCTATCGAGTTTACCGATGAAATAACTGCAGAATGTTGTATTGAAGATCGTAATCAAGCCGATAATCCCAGAGGCGAAACTTACGGTGGCAGCCAAAGAATCGTCCACGCCTTTGATATTGATTACAAATAATCTATGAGTAGTGGTATATATGACTCCAGTCAAAAATATTTTAATTGAAAAGCCCAGGAATTCAAAATATTTTCGATCCATAAGCTCATACTTCATCCTGACTACCGAAATCGCAAAATGAATCCATTCGCCCACCATAGGTACGATACAGATGGCTAACAGGATATTTTTCAAAGTCATTGCGGGATTCAGATAGACACAAACGATAGCTGCAATTCTTAATATGAATATAATGCTGACCTCATAGGTCATTTTACGGTATTTCTCGTCTGCTGCCAGCATTCCACGATTAAAGATAAATATCAACTGAGATGCGACACTCAAATAGATAATAAGACTTTCACTTGGCGATGCAGGTTTTATTTTCAATGCTTGGGATACCGGGTTATTCATGAAGATTCCCAATGAGAGAATAATTGCGACCATACAAAGGCAGGTTAAAAAGAAATAGGTTCGATACCTTTCATGGTCGAATTTATAATACCTTAATAGGGTCGGCACCAATCCCAAAGAGAATATGCCGCACAAGAACATCACGTTTTGAAATATGTATATGAATTGCTCATATGCCTCTTGCCTCATGACAAACGGCGACAGCAAACTTATCAAACCTGTAGACAAAGTATATAAAACATTGGCATACAGAAATTTGACCACATCTTTTTCTATTATAGGCTTTAATTTGTTTATAAACATGGCATTCATGTTCAAAAGACGCTATACGTTCCTGCTGTTGACGGAATATTTAACGTGCAGTGGCTTGACGTGGAGACTGCTTATTGGCAGATAGTTTTTGTTCTCGTCCAAAAGGAGGCAAGTAGTTACTTCCCAATATACCTCGCAAAGGTTATGATACACGCTTCAATAGAAAGACACTGGCAATAAGAATAAAGAGCGTCTGTTATTAACGGTCGTTGTCGTCATTGCTATTTATCCGATATCGGATTCTCAGAATTTTTTACCGAACACGATCGAGCAGAAGGTGTTGAACAATATCTTGAAATCGAACCACCAGGAACGATGGCCCAGATAGTATAGGTCGTATTCCAGACGCCGGAGCATCTTCTCCATCGTGTCGGTATATCCGTTGTAAAGCGTGGCATAAGAGGTCACGCCAGGCCGGATCTGATAAAGATAGATGTAGCGGGGATCGTGTTCGACGATCTGATCGATATAGAACTTGCGTTCGGGGCGGGGTCCGATGAAGGACATGTCACCGCAGAATACATTCCACAATTGCGGCAATTCGTCGAGATGATGCGCACGCAGGAACCGTCCGACTTTGGTCAGGCGGGGATCGTCATCGCCTCCGCTGTGGCTCAATTGGGGGCCGAATTTCTCAGCATCAAGCCGCATCGAACGAAACTTGTAGATGTAGAACGGTCGGCCGAAGCGCCCGATACGTTCCTGCCTGAAGATGGCCGGACCATTGTCTTCGCGTTTTACGGCGATGTAGCAGACGAGTATCAGAGGCGAGAAGATGATCAACGCGACCATAGAGAGCAGGCAGTCTCCAGATCGCTTTACATTTCGAGAAAACGACGACATATTGTCTGGGATGAAACGATCTCTGGGTACTTCCGTGCTTATCGGTGTACTGACCATGATGTCGTCGTTCCCGTTCGGCTGTTGCTTCAGTTTGTTGGTCCACTTCTGATATGCGCATGTATCCACGGTATCATGCATGCGCACGGAGAGGTAGTCGTCCGACATGTCCAGAGTTTCAGCTGCTCCTTGCATGATGTACTTGACAGCATCTTCGTCTACAATCGTACACGGCATTACAATCTCTTTCGAAAAACCGCGCAGATTATTGATTCCATTCGATTTGGAAAAGAGTCGCAGGGCATAGGCCGACATTCCGTAAGCCACCCAAGCGGCTACGGATTTCTGAAAATACAGATGGATGTATGAACCGTCGTTTTTGCACTCGTTGAGTGTAATCATGTCGATATTCATCATGGGCTATTTATAGAATTGCATTATATTCAACTGCTTAATTATGTTCCGGATCATTGCTCCTTTTGCAAATGTTTTTTCAGGATGTAGGATTTGCCACGGCTATGATGTCTCCGACTTGGACAACTGAACGTCTCCGACCCCCCCCCGGCTTAAGTCTACCATCGGTTACGCGATAGCGTTCCGTTTGGAATTTGTCAGCCGATAGTGGCCCTGTGATCTCCAATCCTTCGTCGCCTGCGGAAATGGCGAATTTGAACATCTCCAGCCCCTCTCGTCGGGAATCGGCGCAGGCTCACGAGCTTCCGGATAGCGATAAACCATCGTTCTCGTTTGGCGCATTGTTCAACGGTGTCCTATTATTTCTCGGTCGAACGCACCAATTTATAAGATGATCCGTCTACTGCAATCCGTTCACTGTATCGCGATGCCATTTGCAATATTTGGTTGACGGAAGCGCCGATGTCAATAGAATCGTATGGTCCCTGAATGTTTGAACGATATGTTGACGAAAATAGGGTAAGGCATGCTGGTATAAAACGGATGCCATTACTATTGGGAAAGGGTATGTTTTCAGATGAAGTATCGAAACATTAGACTGCGGGAACAATTGGCATAATTGCCATGCGGAACGCTCGAATGCTATCCAATACTCGCCGGCATTGTACAAATATGCGCGACACGCATTGTCTTTTTCGCGGTTGAGAATCTTGACATGTTGTGCCTCCATCAGATTTTGCAGCTGCATCCATCGAGTTTCGATTTTTCGACTCACTTTGTATCGGTGTAGAGACATCTGCTTTTGTATTAGTTTTTTCAGGTTCGCATAACCTCGATTCCAACGAGGACTGTCTATCGGGTGTTAGGCTGTCTGTGTGATTTTATATCTCTTCTATAAGATCGGGGTGCACCTCCGTCGCTACGGCCATGACGCCTTCCAGCAAGACGACCACCCGTCGGTTCCGCTTTCCCTGTATCCGCATGAAGGTGCCCTTTACACCGTCGAGTTTGCCGCCGTGTATGCGAACGCGCGTCCCTTTTCTCAAGTCGAGTTCATCGGGGGTATGGTAGGCTACATTCCCCTCGTATTGGGACGCTACCTTGATGAAACACTCCATTTGATCATCCGGTACGGTGATGTATTCCGTCCCGGAGCTTTTTTCCCACATCGCGAATTGCAGGAAATTGTGCCGTTTCTTGAAATCTATGATTCGACTGTGGCTGGCATGCACGAATACGAGGCTCGGAATGACCGGAACAAGCCGCTTGGATTTGATGCCGTGGTAGGACCTTATGACATAGTGTTTCGGAATGAAATATTCCAATCCGTCTTTCCCGGTAAGTTTGTCTTCCGCCAGTTTCTCGCATTTATATGCCCGCATGACGAACCATCGGTCTTTTGTCGATGTTTCAATATGGCTTGAACTTGCGGAATTCATGCGGCAAAATTCGGTCGCTGTGATAAGATCGGTATAATCTTAGTTCATCCCAATATTTGTATTGGTATGTATAACAGGTGTTTATGTGTTGTATGGTCCGTAATGGCCTCTCGTTTCGCCAAGAATTCTCGTTTGTATCGATCCGATTTCATTCGGAAAAAACGCCATTCTATGATTGTTTCTATGTAAGAAACCTTGCAGGATGTATAATGGGGTTATAATCATATTGATACAAAATGGAAGTCACTTCGGACGTATTGATTCGCAGGATGATTCCGCGATCCCCTAAACGTTATTCGATAGAGATGGCATTTATTGTCGATAGGTTCTGCTTTGTAGGATTGATTTTAGTATATGTATCGTAATATATTGAAATACAATAGAAAAGTATTGATTAGGAGTGGGTCGGCAAAAGAAAAAACTGAAATTGTTTGGTGCTTGATGTAATTTTGTTTACTTTTGCATTGGTTCCGTGTGGTTTCTTACATAGAAACGATATATCTAAATTTCATTCTATCAACTGATTGGCGAATTTGTCGTCGGTTTTTCCGACGTAATCGGAGAGCTTGTTGTCGGGTAGCCGGTGCATGCCCCATGTCGTACGGATGACCGGTATGGGACCTGAATCGTGAGCCGCCGTCGTTCGGTTGCGGAGGGTGGCATGGACAGACGGTCTGCGTACTGAATCCATGTCCGGACAGCCGCTTTAGTCGGCAGCTGTAATTGTTCGGTACGATCGTTTTTGTGCCGTCTCGGGACCTTTACCGTACCCCTCCCCATATTCCGATTCATATCCCGGCGATCGTGCGATGTGTCAGTCGATGACCTCCTTGATCATGCGCCACAAGACGGCTTCGCAACGTGTACGGCTGTGATCTCCGACAGGATCCCGCTCATTTAAAGAGATCGCAATATTGAAATACACTGTATTTTTTGTATAGTTGCAATATTTTTTCGTATATTGGGGACAAATCGATTTCCTATTGGCAGTTATGAGTAGAAACACAGCCGGTTGCCACGTGGCTTTCATCCTTGATTTCCGTATCTTGGGATACGGACACAAGGCGTATGGCGTGCACTCAACCCTCTGCTGACCGGCCTCCATACCTCGTCAACCACTGAACGCATCGGTCGAAGGAGCTGATCCTCGACCGATTTTATTATATAAATCTTCGCCGTCATTCTTAAATTCTTCTCTCTATGCAGCAAGTCTCTCCCCGTCCCATTTGTTCGTATTTCCTTATCTCCGTACCGGTATTCGTGCTGTTTTCGGGTTGCAGTTCGAACAAGGATATCGACGATCCTGTCGACCCGTTCAAACCCTCTCTGACGGTCACGTCGAGCGCGCTTCCACCGCTCTCCACTTCGGGCGGCAGCGCGACCGTGCACTTCTCGACCAACGAGCCGTGGACGGTCGACGCCTCGACCCCCGACGGCTCGGATGCGGACTGGTTCCGCCTCAGTCCAACGGCGGGCGAGGCGGGCGAAAACCGCTCTGTCACGATCCGTGCGGACGCAAACCCCACCTACGAACCCCGCAGCTTCACGCTGACCCTCCGCACGACGTCGCTCACTGAGTCGCTGACCGTCTCACAGCTCAAACGCAACGCCATCATCGCGGGCGAGAACCGCTACGAACTCTCGGGCGAGGAACAGACCCTCGCTGTGGAGGTGCAGGCCAACGTGGCGTACGAGGTGGAGATCGCCTCGGGCGGCGAATGGCTTGCGCAACGCATCGATACCCGAGCCGAATCGGGCCTTACCTCTCGCGAACACCGGTTCGATGTCGCCGCGAACGCCGAACCCGCGGAGCGCACGGCGACGATCGTTTTCCGGGATACGGACTCCGACCTGAGCGATGAAGTGACCGTCGTACAGGCCGCGTGGGTAGACCCCGCCCCGGAGCGCACGGCCCTCGCGGCCATCTACCGCGAGGCGCACGGCGACGGCTGGACACGAAAGGACAACTGGTGCAGCGACCGCCCGCTCGACGAATGGTACGGCGTCGACGACCGACGCGGAGGGCCATGTCGTGGAGCTGCGGCTGCCGCACAACAACCTCTGCGGCGGCATCGCACATGAAATAGCGAATCTCGCATACCTCAAAATCCTCGATCTGAGCTACAACGAACTGGACGGCTACCTTATCTACGAGCTGCCGCTGGAATGCCCGGAGCCGGACAAATGCGACCTGGACGACCTGAAAGAGTTGGAGGAGATCGACTTGAGCCATAACAAGCTCAAATCGGCAATCGGAGGCACGCTGGCCTTGCAGAACATGCCGCGGCTGCGTCGCGTAGACCTGTCGTATAACGATCTCTGCTGCTGGGTCAGCAGCAAATGGTGGACCCCGCTGTTCGAGAACGGCCGGACAGTGGAGCTGATCTTCAACGGCAACCGGATGTACGGCGATGTCGACGACTTTATCCAGAACCACCCCGAGTGGGATCGGCTGGCCCTGCAGATGGTGCGGCAGTATTATCCCGATGGCGGAATCCGTTCCGCGAAGGATATCCGCGTCCCGAACTTTACATTTACGGATCTGAGAACAGGAACTCAGCAGAGCATTCGCGATCTGTGCAGCGCCAATGAATTGACGATGCTGCTGGCCTGGGACCCCACGGACGAGGATTCGCGGCGTTTCGCCGAGCGGTCGGTACGGCGCTACCACACGCTCTACGGGGCGCAGGGATTCGCCGTGGTGGCCATCCTTCCCGAGGGCGAGGAGTACCGGCAGGCGGCCGAGCAGTATCTGGCCTCGCACGAGGCGGCATGGCCCGTAGTGGCGGACTACGCAGACGCACAGGGGCGCAGAATCATCCTGCCGATGGAACCCTATCCGAGCTATCTGATCTTCGACCGGGAGGGCAAACTGGTGGACGATATTCATAACGAGAAGAGCTGTGCCTCTTGCCGATACCCGGGCGAGCCGCCCACATTCGACCTCGCGAAACTGGAGTTTCAGTATGCCAACTACATGAACCAGGTTTGTTACGATGTGTTCGGTGACTGCACCTACGAAAGCAACGATTACTCGATGGACAAGCAGGACGGAGCTCTTGCAGCGTGCGACTCGCGGAAAGGGAATCGACATCGTGCTCATGGGCGAGGTATTCACCGATATCGACATCGAGACCGGATTCTACAAAGATGCCATGGAGTATGCCATGGAGGCGTTCTTCTCCGTAGAGCCTACGAAATCCTATCGCGAGTATTTCAATGTGTATACCGTATATGCTGTGTCGAAGAAACGGCAGGTCGGTATCTGGGCATCCAATAGCGCATTGGGAACGGAAGTTTCTTCATATACTGTTTCCAGCCTTGATGGCGATCCGTATAAAGTGGATGAATACGTGGCTGCAGTATCAACTTCTGCTGTAAAAGTCCCGGGGATCATCATCAATGGAGATGCACGGGGTAAATTTACCAAATTTACATCGGCAACAGATACTTATGCATATACAGGGTTATCTTCGAGAAGCTATTTACGGCATATGATTTATCATGAATTTATCGGCCATGGATTCGGACTATTGGGAGATGAATATGGCTATCCACCCAATGGAGCCATACCCGAATCGGAAAAGAGCCGAATCCGATCTTTTCAGCAAGAAGGAAGTTTTTTGAACCTTTCCTTGACCGGCGATCCGACGGCTGTACCTTGGGCCCATATGATAGGCCATCCTCGTTACCCGGAGGTCGGTGTAGCTCCATGGGGAGCTGCTTATATATCGGGAATATGGCATGCTACCCCTTCATTCATTATGGGAGGGGGCAAGGACGAGTTCGATCCTGTATGCCGCGAACTGATCGTCAGGCGAATTCTGACGTTAGCGGGCGAAGAGTATACATTCGAAAAGTTTCTCGAAAAGGACATTCCGTCAGCACGGGCAACGCCCAATAACCGGATATCCCGAACGCCGATAGAGTACCGACATTGTCCTCCGATTTTTGTCGAAAAGAAATAACCAACAACAGAATACACATGCAGTGTAGATAAATCAATTATTAACCCAAAAACTGTTTCTTATGAAAAAGCTATTGTTTTTAGCTGTTGCGCTCTTCGCATTCTGCGGCTGCAACAGGGACGACATGAACGGCCCGAACGATTCGCCGGGCAAGAAGGAGGTCGTGCCGCATTTCTACGGCTGGATGACCTTGGACAATGACGGTCCGCAGACACGTGGCGTGGCCAATTCCTCGAAAGTCTGGTCGCGGCCGATTGCCGAAAAGAACCTGACGGTGAAGTTTCTCAATGGCACGGAGCGTTATCAGAGTTTTGTCAAAGAGGTTGTTAAAGAGTGGGAGAAGTATGCGGATGTAAGATTTCGATTTGTCTCCGATAGTCAGGATGCGATAGTTCGTGTCGGTTTCGATTATGTCAAAGGCATGTCATCGAGCTGGGCCCTGACCGGCACAGACCACCTGCAGGTCTACGACAATCAGGACGAAGCGACAGTACATTTCTCGCAATGGCGTCGTGCGTCGGACGCCGCCAAGCGCAGCGATGTATTGCGGGCGTTCGGACAGGTACTCGGGTTGGAACTCGAATTCCGCCATCCGAGTTTCTATCCGGCATGGATTACCGATGCTGACGGCAATATCGATGAAGAGACGATCCGTGAGTATTGGGAGTATGAACTGAACGGTCTGATCTCATGGGAGGAGCTGAAAAAGATCGTCCTTGATCCGATCAGCATTCCGGCATTCCTGCTCGAAAAGACGGCGTATTACGATCAGGAGTCCGTAATGTCGTGGCCGTTCTACGAGATGATCGCTCGCAATATCCCGGTCGTAGAGTTCGACGAGGATTACAAGACCGAGCTTTCGGAGCAGGATAAGAAGTTCATCAGACAGCTTTATGGAGAACCTTCGATAATTATCGATGATTATGTTAATTTGATAGGATTCGACTATACGGGAACTGATCTTCAATTTTCATTAACTACCACGAAAAATCTGATTGTTATTTGGAATGAAAGCGAAGGCGAGATTTCCAAAGACAACGTCTCTTATGTCGAGATTCCCGCAGATGTGTTACCTCCTTATACTGTAACTGTAACACATGAATATGCAGAGAATAAGACTTATAAAATCGTTGTTGGTGAATTATTGGAATATGGTCAAGAGCCTTTGACCGAAAGTCTTGCGTTGCAAAAGTTCGATTTGCGAAGTGGCGTAGGTATGAAAAATCTGGATATTCGTCCGACTTTCAATAAAGCCCTTTCGTATGTTCGTATCCTGGGAGGCGACGGATTTAATGCGCAGCAACTCAATTTCTCGAACAATGATTATCTGAAAGAGTTGTATCTGACTCAAATCGGCAGTTCGAATGTTACGATCGACAATTGTCCGAATTTGGAAGTATTCGCTACGAGCCCCTTTATCCAAGAAGTGGACCTGAATGCTCAAGGTATAGATCTTCTGGACACGAGTTCAAAAATCAGAAGTTTAAAGGCATTGGAGATCGAAGATGGCCCGATCGAGGACTTTATTCTTCGCCGACCGGCCATTCCGATCTATCCGGATACGACTACGGCTTATCCATGGCGTCCAGACGAACCGATCATACCCGATAGCCTGTGGACTGGCGACGAAATAGCTCGTGAGATCAGGCCATGGCCTGTTGATCCGCAGCAGAACTATTCACTTCGGGTTATGTTGGTTCCCGGGCTGACTATTTTGAATTGCCCCAACCTGAGAAAGATCGGTTTGGAGCATACACGTCTCAAGACATTCGATTTTTCCAATTTACCCAATTTGGAATATGTTTACCTCTCGTCGGCACCGGAGTATATCGTTGGCTGCGGAACTCCGGAAGGCAATAACTTGAGAGAAGCATTGAGTACCTTAAGAAGTAGAAAAAACAAGAGCGCGGGGCAAATTATTATTCGAGGAATGAAGTACGATAATACAACCTACATAAATTCTTGTTATGAATACTCTCCCATTGCATTCGATCCGTATTATATCAATCTGACGGTCACACGCAATAATTGGGTGATATGCTGGGATCCGGAATTCAAATGGAAATGGTTTTTTGAACCAGTAGAGGAAGATCACATTAGAAAATAAGAAGTAACAAAGATCTATATCTGCCGGAAAGGATATTGCTTTCCGGCAGATTAACACGAACCGTCTAAAATCTAAAATCATGAAATCTAAGAAATTATTTGCGACTCTTTTAACGGCCTTCTTGTGCGTTATAGCCTTCTCGGCCCATGCCCAACTGAAGTATGCCGACGGGCGTCTGACGATCGATTCATCTCCTTATCTGAGCTATAAAATGACCGTAGGCGGAAACGGAGCCTATTTCAAGACTCCTACGGGCGGAAATTTTTTCCAGATAGACATCACGCAGGACAATACGCGTCTTGCCGGGCACAACGACCAAATCGTGTTCTACAACTCCGCTACGAACAAGTACAATAATATCAGCGTACAGAACGTATTCTATCATTCCGACGCCCGTGCGAAGACCAACATTCAGAACTTCACGAACGGATTGAATGTGATTACTCGACTTCGCCCCGTAACATACAATTTCATCAATTCGCAGAATAGTTCATTGGAGATCGGACTGCTTGCCCAAGAGCTGGAAGAAGTATTGCCCGATGCAGTCGTCACGGATGGATCGGGTACCAAACTGGTAAACTACAATGCGTTGATCCCCGTACTGATCGATGCTGTAAAGACTTTGCAACAAGAGGTCGAAACCCTCAAAGCCAACCAGAGACAATAATTTTGAAAAATCGATCATGAAACATTTGAGACACATATTGGGTTTGTTCTGTCTGCTGGGTGGCTTGGGCAGCTGTACGCAAGATCCTATCCAAGACGAGTCATCCATTGGCCCACCTCAAACACGAGTCGCAATGCTCGATGCTACTGATTACTATTGGCATCGAGGCAATCGTGTCGGTATCGACATGGCACCGGACAAAAAATACGTTCTGCTGAAGGGATCGTTGCAAACGAGAGCGGCCGTACCCGGAGTGCAATTCGTCGAGACTCCTATTGCTGTGATGCTCTCAGGAAATATCAAACCGGTGGCTGCTGAGGGTGCTGCTGCTGCCGCATTGGAGGCAAAAGACGATTTGTCTTGGGCCATTGTCACGTCTGCTTCTGTTCCGAATCTTTCGAATGTCCTTTATGAGGCTCCATGCTTCACCTCGATGGAAGGAGAAGAGCTGGCTTTGAGCCATTTGTTCTATGTGAAGTTGAAGACGACGAGAGATGAGAATGAACTTTTGTCGTTGGCAGCGGAATGCGGAGTCGAGGTGCTCGGGAACAACGAATTCATGCCTTTATGGTACACATTGTCGTGTACGAACGCGTCGGATGGTAATGCATTGGATATAGCCAATCGATTCTATGAGTCTGGAAAATTCCAGTCGTGTCAACCCTGCTTCGTAAGTAACGATGATTTAACCACGGCGGCTCCTAATGATCCGTTGTTTCCATCGCAATGGGGATTGAATAATACTGGTCAACATGGCGGAACGGCAGGTATCGACATCAATATCTTGGATGCTCATACAGTGACACAAGGCGATGAAAATATTATCGTGGCGGTTTTGGATCATGGAACGCAATTGAATCATCCGGATTTGAATGTTTATTCCAAGAGTTATGATACGGAAACAGGCACCTCGCCAAGTGTTGTACGAGGAGATCATGGCACGGCTTGTTCCGGAATCATTTCCGCGAAGATCAATAATAGATTGGGCATTGCAGGAATTGCTCCGAAATGTCCGGTTATGTCTATTAGCAATAATCTATTATTAGTAAGTGATGTAGCACAAAAATTGGCAGATGGTTTTAACTATGCCTGGAGAAACGGTGCTGCTGTTATTTCAAATTCATGGCATGTACCGACATATTCAGAACTTTTGGAAGATGCAATACAGTCAGCGATAAATAACGGGCGTAATGGGTTAGGCTGTATAGTTGTCTTTGCCGCCGGGAATAGTAATATTGAGTTAGTCAGTTATCCGGCTCGTTTTTTATCGGATATTCTTGCCGTAGGTGCTATGAGTTATGATGGGCAACGTAAAAGCAGGACATCCATAGATGGTGAATATTGGGGAAGCAATTATGGAGAGGAATTGGACATCCTTGCTCCTGGTGTCAAAATTCCGACAACAGATAGGACCGGAACAAACGGATATAGTACGGGAGATTATACCCCTTCCTTTAATGGAACTTCGTCGGCGTGTCCGCATGTTGCAGCCGTTGCTGCTCTTGTCCTTTCTGTCAACCCTAACCTTACGCAGCGAGACGTGTGCGATATTATCGAACAGGGAGCTCGCAAAATCGCGGCATACACTTATTCTTCTGTCTCGAATCGCGCCAATGGAATTTGGAATCATGAAACCGGCTATGGATTGGTCGACGCGTATGCTTCGGTTCTGCTGGCTCAGGACTATGATTTGAATCCCGACCTTTTCCTAGAGAACAGAATATTTTCTACGGCGATGTCGTTTATAACGAACGGCTGGATATATATTGACAATGTGACAGTCGAACCTGGCGGTACCCTTGATTTAAAAGCCGGATTGGGTGTTGAGATAATCGATTCATTCGAGGTCGATGCAGATGCAATTCTTGTTATTCAGAAAAGTTAACCATCAGTCGTTTTTACGGTCTTAATCGAGATAAAACCCCGAAAATTTATTCGGGGTTTTACCGTATCTGAATATATTCCGAATAGTTGAGAGCAGCATACGGATTATTGCTCGATATGGTCTGGTGCATAGCCTTAACCCGTTTCCAGAATATCCATCGACGTTTGTACTCGATCCAGATTGCTTGATTCAATGTTATCGGCACTCGAATGGTTCCCTTCAGCCGTTTGTTCTCAATGATGCCCGATAGTTCGATATGCGGCGTAAGCATTTCGAACTTATGCCTCAATATCGGCACGGTATCCCGAATGATGACCGTGTCCCGAATTACAGCACCGATGGGTCCGGACACTTCCAATTCATGTCTCGCTGCAGCATCGAGATTCTTCAACCTCACGCCGAGTCGCTTGATTGTTGCCGCATCCTTCGCCCGATATTGTTTGTACTCGTCGAGTGTCATCTGCAGGACCTTCGTATCGAGTGCCATCGTCGCGGAATCCACCCGAATCCGTGTAATCTCTGATAACAGCACATCATTGTTGGTGCGATAGCGGTCCCTCTCCGCCGTAAGCCGCGTTATCCGATTCTGCTGGAACCAGATGACCGCACCGAGAACAAGTGCAATTATCGAGAGTATTTTGGTCCGTGTCTTAATCATACTTCACGGCATCTTCCGGTATGAACCATAAAAACTCGTCCATATAGCACTCTTCCAGCAGCACCAGTCCACCCTTGTTTTTGTGACGGTTCGAAGATAAATCCTCCACGACGACTCCGCGGCGTCCTACCAATTCGGCTAACTTCATGCGAGAGAGTTCCTCTGAGGCGACGATGGTGACATAGGCATTTTTTATCATGACTTATTTCCCGTTATAATGGTTGTTATGTTCCAACAGGGAGCGAATGTCTTCGCGAATTTCGTGCAGGTCGTTCTGTATGGAGTTGAACTGCAGCATCGTAGCCTCGAATACCGCCTTGTCGAGCTTTATGGCATCGATCCGGTCGTATTGATCCCGGATTTTCTCCTCTAATTTATCGCAACGTCCTGCCAATTCCACGATCTGCCTCGTGTTATTGAGGTGCTGGATATACATGGTCAGCGCGAATGACACGACCACCGTGATTATCTTGAAGTGTTTCAATACAAAGTCTTTGAACTGTTCCATCTGTCTATTCCATTAGTAGTGAGAATGCTTCTCTTATGGCGCGGAGCAATGCCGACGCCGCCTCGCTGTCCCAAAAACCGTATATGACCAATACCACGAGCAGCACGAGGTATATCCACCATGCGATGTCCTCCTTACGTATCTTTGGATTCTCCATCCCGTGCTTGATGTTGTGGTACGATGACGTTGAAGATGATGTTCCCGTCGCTGCCTTCGATGCGTAGGCGGCTCTCCTCCTTGTGCTTGATGGGGAAAATTTCCATCAGGGCCTTGGCGGCATTGACCGACACAGCATCGAACGGATAAAGCCATGCCCCGCATCGGTAGCCGCATTTTATTTTCTCACCAAATCCAACATGCAAATGATTTCGGGCAATACCGCTCGACTATCGAAACGACATTTGAATGAATCATCAAAACAACGAATCATCATGCAATACGAAACGACAGATTGGCGCACGAGGGCCGTAAAATATCTCCATCGATACACCCGTGCCATGCGGGATGTGATAGAACGTTTTGTCGAACTGTTCTGGGATCAGGATGCGACGGACGAAGAGAACCTGATGGCTTCGAGCATTACGAAAGCGAGTTGGAAACCGCTTATGCCTACTGATATGAACAGATACGAACAAATTACCTACAAGGGGCACAACATCAACATATACTATGACGACAATCCTGAGAATCCCCGCGAATGGAGCAACCTCGGAACATTTTATACGGCACACCGTCATTATCGACCCGAAAAGGATTTCGACAGTCATTTCGACTTCGAGGAGGTTTGCGACGGACGTCCCGGAAACCTGCGGGAATCGTTCCTGCGAAACTACATCGCCCTGAACCTCTATCTCTACGACCATAGCGGACAGAGTATATCGCCCACACCGTTCTCATGCCGGTGGAACAGCGGTTGGTTCGGCATCGTCGCGGTCAGCATCGAGCAGGTCAAAAAGGAATACGACTGGAAAGTACTCACGCAATCCCGCCGCAAGAAAATCGAGGAATACCTCCAAACCGAAATCGACACCTACAATGAATACCTACACGGCGAAGTGTATGGATTTCAAATCACCCCGGAAGACGACGACACCGGAATTCTCGACAGCTGCTGGGGATTCTTCGGCAATGACGGTCTCGACCAACTCAAAAGCGAGTGTCGTGCATTTATTGACGATAAAATAATCGAGGACAATCGGGCACGACTTCGCTTGTTCTGCCCCGAACTACCGTTTCCTGAATTTGCATTATCAACGAACTAAAACATACTGCTATGGCGAATCGATTAAAATACAATGCTACGAAAATCGTAAATGGCTACAAAGTCGACGTAAAAGTTCGGCTCGACGATGAATGCCGTAACGGCCATGCCGATTTCGGCATTACCGCAACCATCTACGAAGAAGATAAATACGGCATCTGGAAATGGTGCATGGCCGGATGTTGCCACGAAGAGATCGCCGTGGCATTTCCCGAACTGAGTCCGTTCATCGCTTTGCACTTGTGCGATGCCAAGGGGGCACCGATGTATGCCATTGGAAATGGACTTTATCACCTCCGTAACAGTAGCGAAACCGTCACGCGAAACCACCTGCGGATCGACCACAAAGAGTACATGCGCCTGAAACGTGAGGCCGAAGATGAACTTACCATGACCTTCCTGCTCGAAGAAATGGGTATCGTCGCCCGCTGGGAAGAAGAGGCACGGACCGCCATCCACCAGTTGGAAACCCTCACCGGTGAAACATTCGAGGACACCTCTTCCCGCTACCAGTTCACCCCGCTTACCGCAGAACAACGGGAGCTGTTCCGCACACGACTTGCCGAGGGATACTATTTGCCGGAGAATATCCGTAAACGTAAGCACGAGGCCCGGCTTGCCGCCAAACGGAAGAAAATCGACGACCTCAAAACCCGTGCGGCTGAAGCAAAGGCAAAAATCGATCAGGGACTCGCCGTCAAGCTCCACGTGCTTCGCTGCGGAATGCCGCTCGACAACTTCATCTACTACGACCATCGGAATACAGGCGTATTCAACTGGCTGGATTACGCCTCCAAAAACGAGACGGTGACGCAGGCTCAGTTCGACCGCTTCCTGAAAAAGGTGGACTATTCCAAACTGCCCGAAGGTATCAAGTTTCAATTAAAATCTGCATAGCCATGATACCTGTACGATACATTCAGGAATGCGCCTGCGGTGCCATGACCGTTACCTTCGGTAATGGAGCCAGCAACAGCATGAGTCGTGCGGTATTCGACCGCATAGGCTTTATCGGCGAACGCCTGCCGCAAATCTTTTGCAACTGCAACCACGGCGTCAACCATTGGGGTATCGACCTCTGCAAATGCGGTTCGGGGCAGCCCGTCGACAAATGCGATTGCGGAAGCGACGAAGCGAGTGAAGAACTCGGAATAAAAAGACCGT
>JAAGKN010000942.1_pt1 | contig 67962 bp, 65 predicted proteins | sample 6206371 | NCBI WGS metagenome assembly JAAGKN01 (sample SAMN11533720, study PRJNA540317) | gut metagenome | isolation source: fecal pellets from male and female animal of same cohort | host: Peromyscus leucopus | place: USA:CA | collected 2017
CCGGCTCACGTTGAGATGATGGGCTTGATCGGTATGGGTAATAACCCCATGGTTGGCGCTACTGTTGCAGTAGCCGTTGCTGTGGAAGAAGCTTGCAAATAAGGCTGAAATATAAGGTTTATAGGACTTCCGTTGAAATATACGGAAGTCTTTTTTTATCTGTTTCAAGCAGATAATCAATGAAAATTGCACAGAAATTGCACAAATGCCTTGCATGTGCAATTTTGAAGTATCCAGTGTTGTTTTTAAAGTATACAAGAGATGATTTAATTGATATACTGATATCAGAGAATAACCACAAATCACAGACGAGAAACAACAATAACCACATAAGAGAGGGACGGACAACCGTCCTTTTCTTATGCCGTTAAAGTTAACATGTACACTTTAATACTGACCCTGTTCGTATTCTTTTATCAGTTTATCAAGTGTTGGACGACTAATACAGAGTTCATTTGCTAATGCCGATTTTGACAACTCCCTTGATTTATAGCGGCGGTATCCGTCCTCAAATCTTTGTATGCTTTTACGCTTACCACCTGTATACCTGCCCTCTCTTTTGGCAATTGCTATACCCTCTTTTTGTCTTTCCAAAAGATTAGTACGCTCAAATTCATTGATTGCCCCTATCATTGTCAACATCAGTTTTCCTGTCGGTGTTGATGTGTCGATATTCTCTTTGTTGCTTATAAGATGAACCCCTTTATTGTTAAGCGTTTCGACAATATTAAGTAAATCCCTTGTGGAGCGGGCAAGCCTGGAAAAGTCATGAATATGAATTGTGTCACCCTCCCTTGCAAACTCTAATAATTCTTGCAGTTTTGGGCGGTTGGTGTCTTTTGCCGATACCTTTTCAGTAAACCATTTTTCAATATTATATTTTTGCATTGCTTCAATTTGCCGTTGTTCGTTTTGCTCTATTGTGCTAACTCTCACATATGCTATTCTCATTAGCGGAAACTCCTTTGTAAAAACTGATTCTATGACGTGATTTGCATACTGTAAACAATGCTGAATAATAATTTTGTTTTTACAGATTTCAGCATGGCTTACAGTGTAAAAAATGGGTGTACCCTAATTTTACTTCAAATGTTCATCCGCAAGAAATATTAGCAATAAGGCAAGCGGAGGGAATAAATAAGCAATAACACATATAGAACTATTGATAAGTATTTTTCCCATTGTTCCACGCTCCAATTATTGAATAATAAAAGTATATTTTCTTAATCCGTTGCTTGTTTCTGCTGATATGGTTGCAATATCCCCGAGTATACAGCTGCTTTCAATAGTAATATACTTTACATTATGGATATACATTGTCCCACAATCGCTTTTAAAGTAAATTGTATTAGGATATATAATATTCACACTGTCAAATGCTAATATCATTTTAAGTGCTTCATAATGCGAGGTATGCCCGCCTTTAGCGGTACGTTCACTGTCATTTTCATCATTGTATATAATAATCTTAGGCTGCACCTGTTCGCAGTATTTTTTAAATTCTGAAATAGTCATGGCTATTATCCTTTCGCCTTGAATATGTTAAATCGGTTGCGGGGATCGCTCCCCGCTTTCCATAGTTGTTTAAGATTTTTATATTGCTATCATTTTCTGCATACAGTCTCCGCAAATGATGTTTACTTGTTTTGTTGCTCTCACACTGTTGCCGCAACAGGTACATACATATTTACGGTGGTGGGTGTTGGCATTCGTTCCTGTAGGTGTCATTCCATTGCTGCTGCCTGTGTGCGTACCTATTCTGACTGATATAAGAGAGGGGTTGCCTCTGCACATTTCGATCTCTCTCAATTCGTTATGGTCGAGTATCCACTCAAGCAGGTTGTCTGACGGTTCGGTGTGACTATATCCATATTTTTTGGAGCGGGTAACGATTAGTCCGTGCGCTTCTGCTTCTCTTTTGAATATTTTGTTATGGTATACACCTTTGTTGCTTGTGTCCTGTTCGTTCAGTATGCAGTCGCAGTACATGTGTGTCATTTCATGGACGAGAGAAGCAAGGATATTTTCAAGTGGGCGGTCAAGTGTTCCAGAAGCGATATTGATCTCTCTTTTTCGGCTGCTTTTTGTTTCCCATATGTCGTAGGGTACATAATGGGCGTATGCCCTTGGTGTTGGTATTACGGTGATAATGGGCGTGGGTAATTCGCCGTTAAAAAAATCTTGATTAAGTAAACGGAAACACTTTTCAAGCTCTCCTGTCAGTCTGCTCATTTTGTCAATTTGCTTCATAGTTTTTTACTCCCTTTAATTTATAGTATTTGTATTGATTTGTGGGAGCGAACACGCTATAATAATTATGCCCGCTCCTTTTGGTTGTGGGCATTAAGTCTCTTGTGCGTTTGCTTTGGTCGGCTTACACAAGGGGCTTTTCTTATGCAATGCTGAAACGGCGGCTTGCTGTCTGCTTTGTGTACTGCTTATACATTTCGGCGTGCTCTTTTTTGAATGTAGTAGTATCAAATCTGCTTGACAGCACGGCAGTCCAGCGGCATATAAATCTTCCTGCTTCCATTTCTTCTGTGTTTCTGTTGAGCATTTCAGCTTTGATTTCATCTTTGAGAGCTTCCGCTTCTGCTTTGGCTTCTTCAATGATTGTTTCCCATTCCTGTAATTTTGCGATTTTACTTTCCATTTCATGTGTTGACATTGTGATGTACTCCTTTAAATCTTTTATTCAGTGTGTAGGCTGTTGCCCTTGCTGTGACCACATTATACACTGGGTACAGTACAATTGTCAATATGGCATTGTTCACAAATATACACTGGGTACATTTGTATATCTTTTACACTGGACACAGTACACAAAACATGTTATAATAAATAAAAATATTTTAGGTGGTGCAATTATGCCAATATCAAAAGCAAGACACAAGGCAAACGAAAAGTATAACGCTAAGGCTTATGACGAAATTAAGGTAAGAGTTCCAAAAGGAAAGAAAGAACAAATACAATCGGCGGCAAAAAAGGTAAATGAGAGTGTAAACGCATATATCAGCCGGGCAATTGACTTGCTTATGGGTGGCGGTGGTTATGGTATTTCTTTGAAAAAAAATGCACAGGATGAAGAATGTCGGTCAATCTCCCACATAGAAAGTCTGTTTTCGGCTTCTAAGTTGAAACAAATAACCGCCTTGTTAAAAGACGGTCAGACAGTTGACGAATATATAAGGACTGCCGTTTTGGATAGATTACACGCTGATACCGAACAGGCAAATCAAGGAACAGATGCACTGTCGGTAATGAAAAGGCTTGCGAGCTTATCCAGAGAAGAATAAGATAAGGCAATGGGTATAAAGCCACTCACGTAAATTACAGTTCGTGTTGGTATTAAACACAATTAAAGTGCACATTTTAATAAGGGTGATACACCTTTGCGGTAGTAGGTGCAAAGGCAAAGCCGAACACTGAACCACGCAGGAACACCCACACAAAGCCGCACAGACGGCAAGGGTGATACACCTTTGCGGTATCAAATAAGTACCGTTATACTCTGTTATCCCTTATAGGGTTAATATAGAAATAAATTTTAAATATTTTTTGAAAATTACTTGACATTGCGTTGTTGTCGTGATATGTTATAATTGAATGTGCAATTTATTGCAGTGGCATTTATACAAATTTAATATAGCTTTTGCATTGTTTTTCACATATACCCTGCCACAGAGCATGGGTATATCATAACCTCGCTGTCAGCAGGTGTGCAATTTTATTAGTGTAGCTATGGCTATGCTTTAAGTTGCATACCTGTTTTTTATTTTATCAGTATAATTTTATAACCTGCAAGGAGGTGAAAGCATGAAGCCATTACAAGCAATAAGGACAAAGCGTTTTAATTACTGTTTGCATAGTCAATGGTTGCCCTTTATATCCTTTTCGTTTTGGAAAGAATTATAACAGAACAGAGATTTTATGATTTGGTTTTATCAGATTTACATTCAAACATAGAAAATGCACTAAAACAGCCTGTGATGCCGCTAAAACGCGAGAATCAGTTTTGGATGATAGGGGGACATGCAAGACATAGAAAAACGCAACACATAGCGTTTTGGACGCATTTGCGAGGGTGTGGGTTTTTCACTTTTTGTAAAGGAGTTGATTTTATAGTGAGAGTAAAAATAGCAAAGACAGTTGATGATTTTATTGCAGAAGTAAACCGCTGTGAATCCGGTTTGTATTCTGTAGGGCATGATATAGCGGGCGAGCCGGTTGAGCCATTGACTGCTGATATATGCTTTGACAGTGCAAAGTGGGATTTTTATCCAGAGGCGAACACAAAAACACTTGTTCTGTATTCACAAAACGAGGGCAAGAAAAATGGTCGCATACTAATAAGAGATGTGCAAGGTGTAGAACATGTCAGAGGTAATGAATATGGTAATGCTTATGCTATTATTGCAGGAGAAAGAGAACCTAAACGATATGTTTTTTATCTTAAAAACATTCTTGTTTGATTTTATTTTACTAAGAATAAGAAGTTTTTTAATCAGTGGAAAGTGTTAAAAATATGATTTATGCGGTGATTGCGCTAATAAAGTATTTGAGCAATTATCTAACGAAAGAGAGTAAAAGTAATGAATATTGAAGATTTATTTAACGAGGACTTTACAATACAATCAAGCCCAGAGAAAGTCAAACATGAAAGATGTTGTCTATGTGGAAAAAGAGTAAACGGCAAAATTGTTATAGATATTGACAATAAAGATACACGCCTATATGCTTGTAAAAATTGTGCCGATAATACTATAATGACCATGGTTTTAATTGGTTGTGATGTGAGAATGTCAACAAGAAGAAATTTCTATGCAAGAAAGAGGGGGTAAACATAGTTAAGAATTTACAAGGTTATGACTACATAACAGACGAAAGCAGTGGTGTAACAATGGCGGTTCGGCGTTCAACAGGTGAAATAACACGAGCAATAAAGTGTCATTTACCTGCTGGAACACTTACCTATACGCCGGAAAGTCAAGAAATGTATAGAGAACGAAAAGAGCGTGAACAAAAGAATTATTTAAGGCGACTTAATAATAATCCGCTGGGAAATTTTTATTTTATTCCAACAAGAGAACAATTTTCTAACCTTTTGCCCGAAACAGTAACAAGGCTTATATATCTGAATACATTCATAAATTATCATGATAATAAATTGATGTTATCACAAAGAACAAATATGAAGTATAAAGATTTATCTTCGGTACTTGGCGTATCAAAAGCAACCGTATCACGATTTTGGAAAGAAGTATCACCAAAATATATAACGAAACCAGATAATGATTTAATGATTACTAACAATATGGTTTTTAGTCGCGGTCATCTACGACAAAAGCAGTATACAGCGTATCAAAAATTTTATATTGACAGCGTAAGAAAGTTATACGAAAGCGTAGAAAGAAAACATCATAAAAAGTTAGGTTATTTGTTTAAGTTATTGCCATTTATAAATATTGAATACAATTTGTTATGCTGTCCAGAGTGTACTTTAGAAACTAATATAAATAATATTGAACTCATATCAATGGCTGATTTTTGCAATTGGATAGGCTATGATATAAAACATCTAAATACCCTAATTGATACATACCGTAATATATATTTTGATGTTAACGGTAGGCAAGAGCGATTTTGCACATTCATATATGACGGTGTGAATAAACGTGGAGCAAAAATATGTATCAATCCACATGTTCTCTATAGTGGCTCTGATTATAGTAAGGTTGAGGTTCTTGGAGCATTTTACAAAGCCTGAATTTATGGGCTACTATAGAAGAGAGTACTCGCCTGTCGAAAAAATGGCGTAATCCATTGGGGGACAAGCGATTATAGGAAATATTGTTGTTTCATAAAATGAGAATGAAAAACGTCACTAAAACATACTGAAACTACGGTGGTTATGGGCTTTTCTTATAAAAAAACTATGTTTCATAAAATGAGAATGCCCGACGGTTAAGGACTTTTAGGACTTGTATTTATAATACGTGGCTGTAAAAATATTTTTTAAATATGGATTGTCAACATTGAGTTTGAGGAAAAATTAAGCGTTGTAACACAAGCTCTGAAACAGCGAAAGTATCAAGTAAAAACATGCTGAAACTACGGTGATTATGGGCTTTTGGATATACATAATATTTAAAAATGTGAACGTCAAGTATAGATAACCCCATAACCATTGGTCTTTAATTACATAAAAATCAAATTAAATGTCATTCAGTTTTTCAGCCATTATGTATGGCTTATATCCTTGCTGTTAGTGGGAGGTGACAGTATTATTCAGGAGGATTCTAAATATATATGACAGAGAAAAAATTATATAACGTAACAGAAACAGGCAAACTGTTAGGCATAGGAAAGGCAAAAGTATATGAACTTATTAACAACAATTATTTACACGCTTTAGATTTAGGCGGTTTAAAGATATCCGACAAAGAAATTGATAGATTTATTGATAGCTATACTGGTTATAGTTTTAAGGATATGTCAAATATAAGCAAAATACAAATATCATATGCGAATTAAAGTATGCAAACAGGATAGAATACAGTACAATAAAGTATAAAACAACGGAGGGGGTGTGCTCTTTGAAGGGCGTCAGCACATTCTATCGAAAACTGAAAAGTGGTAAATTGAGTTGGGGCTATCGCTTTGATACTGCTCCTATAAACGGCGAAAGACAGCAAACAAGCAAAAGCGGGTTTGGCTCCAAAAAAGAAGCATTAAGGGCAGGAATGACAGCACTACAGCAATATGAAAACATTGGACAGATTGTTTCTCCGTCTGATATATCATATTCTGATTTTTTGGATTTATGGCTTGAAAAGGATTGTGCCATAGAACTAAAACAAGAGACGGTTAAAAGCTATAAAAAAAGAATAAACAATCATATTAAACCAGTGTTAGGCGGGTATCATCTGCGAGCAATTAAGAGGGAAAATTTACAGGCGTTTATATTGGATATGTTCCATAAAGGTTATTCAAGAAATACTCTTTCATCTTTGATTGGTATAATTTCAAAAAGCTTTAATTGGGCTGTTGATAATAAGTATTTATTGTATTCTCCTGCTGTTCGTATAAAAATACCTAAAAATGTTACGCCTAAAACGCCTACGAGAAAATCAGAAAGGGTATACATCCCTGCTGATAGTATGAAAAAAATCTTTGAAAGATTTCCCGAAACACATCCGAGCCATATTCCGCTAAAAATAGGTTATGAGTGCGGTGTGCGTATCGGTGAGGCGTTTGCTTTGGTGTGGGAAGATATTGATTTTAAAAAGAAAACAATAACCGTAAACCGTCAAATTCAATGGCAAGAGGACAAAACGAGAACAACAACAGATAAATTATCGGCTAATGGTAAACGTGATTGTGGTGGCGGTTATTGGTACTTTACGAATCCAAAGTATAATTCGTTTAGGGCTATTGATATTAGCGATAATTTGATCGAGCTGTTAAAGCGAGAGTATGAACGCCAACAGGCTATGAAAGCTTATTACAGCGATATGTATACATGTTATTATGCTGGTTATCCGCTTGCCTTTAATGGTATACAAAATGCTGAACTAAGCATTACTAATCCTATAAATAGTAAAGGTGGAAGTCTTATAAATTTTATATTTGTGCGTGAAAATGGAACGTATATATCAAGCCGAACAATGCAACATACATCAAGAGTTATTAAGCAATCTATTTTCAAGCTGTTTTCATATCATAATTTACGGCACACACACGATTCTATGCTATATGAGAATAACGTTAATGAAAAATACATACAAGAGCGATTAGGACATAAAAATATCAGTATGACAAGGGAATATATAAGGTCATCCGACATATCAAGAGAACAAGGAAAGAGGGCGGTAAACAGTATTTTTAGATAAATAGGCTGATATGTAATTGTGAAATATTGCACATAAATTGCACATTCATGCACAGTATGAATTAAAACAGATTAAAACAAATTAACACGAATCTGCTTCCACCATACGAGATGACGGTTGTTTTACTATACATATAAAGACTGATTGAAACAAACTGAAACATATTGTTTTATGGTCTATTTTTGGGTAATAACCCCATGGTTGGCGCTACTGTTGCAGTAGCCGTTGCTGTGGAAGAGGCTTGCAAATAAGGCTGAAAGCCCTTGTAAATACTGAATTTGTTTCAAAAAGAGCCGCTAATTAGTGGCTCTTTTTTGCTTTCTAAACTTGTTTTATCGGGTAAAAAACTATGCTTTGTACCCCTTTTGTACCCCAACTTTAAGTTCCCGTTGCTGTAACCCCTTGATTTTATTGACTTTTGGAGTAAATTTGGGATTCAGGTGCTGCCATCTGAAATCTGATTCAAAATTTCAACTGATTGATCTTGCGTTTTTTCAGTTAAGTGCGCGTAGATTTGTATAGTAACAAAATCATACCGCTGCTGTCTTTGGGACGTTTGCGGGTATAATTCGCTAACCTGCCGGTGTAAAAACAGGGAGACACAAGATTTCCCTGTATCTCCCCAAAAAAGTTATTTCCCCGAATGGCAATTGCCGTGCAAAGCACAATTTGCACATCCGCATCCGCAGGAGGATTTTCCTTTTTTCTTACTGCGTACCATGCAGGCAATAACAACCGCAACAATAGTAATCAAAGCAGCGCAAATAATAATTGTTGCAATATTTCCAGAAATCCATGCAAGCATTCGTATACCTCCTGTAATCTCAGTTATTTTACTTTTACGGTTTTGGTTAATTTGGTCGCTTCCTTGTACGGTCTGAAAATCATGTAAAGCATAAGGGCGAGAGTTGCTATTGCAAAGATCAGACCGACAATGTGCAGATTTCCCGTAAATGCTAAGCCGAACTGATATATCATCATGGCGATTGCATAGGCAAACAAGCATTGATAGCCAACCGCAAACCATGTCCACTTCGCGCTGTTCATTTCCCGTTTGATGGCGCCGATTGCGGCAAAACAAGGCGCGCAGAGTAGGTTGAACACGAGAAAGGAATAACCGGCAATCGCGCTGAAGTTTGCAGCGATTTCAGACCATCCGGCAGGATATAGGATGCCCATTGTTCCAACGATATTCTCCTTTGCAACAAGACCTGTAACAGATGCAACAGCTGCCTGCCAGTTACCCCAGCCAAGAGGTGTAAAGATCCATGCAATCGCGCCGCCGATGGACGCAAGAATGGACTGATCCATTTCTTCCTCTGCAAGCATTCTGAAACCGTCCGAGGTGAATCCGAAGTAGGTTGCAAACCAAACTACGATAGTTGAAAGAAGAATGATGGTGCCAGCTTTCTTGATGAATGACCAGCCACGCTCCCACATTGAACGGAGAACATTCCTGCTGTCGGCATATGATAAGCCGGAAGCTCCATAACGAACGGTGCCGGATCGCCGGAGAACATTCTTGGTTTTCTTGAGCATGATACCTGAAATGATTATAGCTGCCATACCGATAAAGTAAGCGGAAGTTGCAACCCACGCTGAGCCGCCGAAAATCGCTCCGGCAATCATGGAAATGAACGGTACCTTCGCACCGCAGGGGATGAAGGTTGTTGTCATAATCGTCATACGGCGGTCGCGCTCGTTTTCAATCGTCCGCGACGCCATAATGCCGGGGATACCACATCCTGTACCGACAAGCATCGGAATAAAGGATTTACCGGATAGACCAAATTTGCGGAAGATGCGGTCAAGTACAAAGGCGATACGCGCCATATATCCGCATGCTTCAAGGAAAGCGAGCATCAGGAAAAGAACGAGCATTTGGGGCACAAAACCGAGAACCGCACCCACACCGGCAACAATACCGTCGTTGATCAGACCCGCAAGCCAGTCTGCCGCACCTGCGGCTTCCAGTCCGTTGCCGACCAGAACTGAAATACCGGGAATCCACACACCGTAGTCAGCAGGATTGGGCTCTTCATCGTATTTTTCTGCGGTTTTAAGCGCTGCATCATAATCCGCAAGGGTTGCGGTTTCTGTGGTTACTTCAAGGGTTTCATCGTCTTCCACCGAATATGGAAAATCACCTGTCGGCGCAGCACCGTTTTCTTCTATATATGCTTCGTAACCTTCAATAATCAAAGATGCATCGCCGTATTCTTCGGCGGCTTCGTTGTAGGAAGAAGATCCGATACCCAAGAGATGCCAGCCGTCGCCGAACAGACCGTCGTTTGCCCAGTCCGTAGCGGCTGAACCGACCGTGACCATGGCGATATAGTAAACAAGGAACATAATGACCGCAAAAATCGGAAGTCCGAGCCAGCGGTTTGTTACGATTCTGTCGATTTTATCGGAAGTCGAAAGCTTTCCGGCAGATTTTTTCTTGTAGCAGCCTTTGATGATACTGCCGATATATATGTATCTTTCGTTGGTGATAATGGACTCCGCATCGTCGTCCATTTCGTCTTCAACTGCTTTGATATCTGCTTCTATATGATCGAGAATGGATTGATCCAGTTTTACCTGTTCGAGCACTTTATCGTCCCGCTCAAACAGCTTGATAGCGTACCATCGCTGCTGTTCTTCCGGCATACCATGTACTGCCGCTTCTTCGATGTGAGCAAGAGCATGTTCCACCGTACCCGAGAAGGTATGCTGCGGTACGGTCTTTCCGTTTTTCGCCGCGTCTATTGCCGCTTCGGCGGCTTCTATAATGCCCGTGCCTTTCAGGGCAGATATCTCGACTACCTTACATCCAAGCTCACGGGATAGCTCCGCAGTGCCTATCTTATCGCCGTTTTTACGAACGACATCCATCATATTGATGGCAACCACCACAGGGATTCCAAGCTCCGTGAGCTGTGTGGTCAGATACAGGTTTCGCTCCAGATTTGTTCCGTCAATAATGTTCAAGATCGCATCGGGACGCTCGCCAATGAGATAATTTCTTGCAACTACTTCCTCTAAAGTATAGGGAGAAAGAGAATAAATACCCGGAAGGTCGGTGATAATCACACCGTCGTGCCGTTTTAGCTTTCCTTCTTTCTTTTCGACCGTAACGCCGGGCCAGTTTCCGACGAACTGGTTGGAGCCGGTCAATGCGTTGAACAGCGTCGTTTTGCCGCTGTTCGGGTTACCCGCAAGAGCAATGCGCAAATCCATATTCATTTCCTCACTTTCTTGGTTATCATATGCTAACTACTGTCTCAAATAATAAGGGGTGATTCCGCCCCCTTGTGTACAAACTTATTCTACTTCGATCATTTCTGCGTCAGCCTTGCGCAGTGACAGCTCATAGCCGCGCACAGTGATCTCAATGGGATCGCCAAGCGGTGCTACTTTGCGGATATGTACTTCTACCCCCTTTGTCAACCCCATATCCATGATACGGCGTTTGATCGCTCCCTCACCGTGAAGCTTTACGACCTTGACAGTATCGCCGATTTTTGCCTGCCTCAGTGTTTTCATGCCCTTTTTCCTCCTTAAAATATTTTGATACAGCCACAGAAAATCAGACCATGATCTTCTGTGCCATTTCACGACTGACAGCTATGCGGGATTCTTTCACATTGACAATGACATTCCCGCCCATGGTGTTTATCACCGTAACTGCTCCTCCCACAACAAATCCGAGGTTTTCAAGATGTGCCTTGACTTCTTGCTTTCCGCCGATTTTTTTAATAATGTTTTCTTTTCCAACTTCTGCCAATGTAAGCGGTATCATTTCTGCACCTTCTTAATATATGTATTTAATTAGCATGCGCTAACTTGCGCGTTAAAATATCGATTAGCTTCCGCTAACCATATATTATTATAGACATTTCGGAATAATTTGTCAACCCTACTTTTATGAATCCCATTTTTTTGTTATTATTTAACAGCAGGTTAGCGTGTTCTAACTCGATTTTCTGTATATTATGTCTGCTTTAGTATACAGCAGATAAGTTGATGCAGGGCTTGATTTGTCGCCCCCTATGTGATATACTAAACAAAATATAAACAGGAGGACCGCGCTATGCATCTTCAGGAATCCGGCGAAATGTATCTGGAAACCATCTATATATTATCTAAGAAAAGTAGCAGCGTTCGCTCCATTGATGTTTGCGCGTATATGAATTATTCCAAACCGAGCGTCAGCCGGGCAGTCGGCATTCTGAAACAGGGCGGCTACCTTGAAATGGATGGCGACGGATATCTTTCCCTTACGCCTACTGGTCTTGAAATCGCAAGCAAAATATACGAGAGACATACAACGCTTACAGAGCTGTTGATCCATCTCGGTGTAAACGAAAAAACGGCTGCCGAGGACGCGTGTAAAATAGAGCATGACATCAGCGATGAAACATTTGCAGCGATTAAGCGTCATATAGAAGAGCATGGTCATCAGTAATAAAAGCCACACCGTTTATAAACGGTGTGGCTTTTATGTTCATTGAATAAGCATTTATGCAATGAATTTATTTGCGTCTTCTAAATCTAAATGCAAATAGTAAAGCGAAAATAAGGATACTAAATGAAACGGCGATCCATATGAAAGTTGTCATGGAAACTGCTGATTGCTCAGGTACGTTCTTTTGCACGATTTCATCGAAATGCGGTATTTGCCGGGAGCCATTGTTTTCGGTTGCTTTCGGCTGATTTGGCATACTGCCTTCCATAGAATTCTGCATCGTGCCCATATCACTGATCTGTAAATCACCGGCGTCAACGAGTTCACTGCTTTGCTGGGCTTCCGAGGTGGATCCTATACTCCCGTTCAGTTGCCCTTCAACGCTCCCTGCACGAAGCAGGCAAAATTCTTTGAGGGTGGAAACGCCGGTTTCAAATTCTTCATAGGTGCAGAATTTCGTAGGATCTTTTTCTACATACGGTGCGATCATAGCAGAAACACTGTCTATCATGTTTTCAAAGCTGCCGCTTTCAAACCACTCTGAAATAAATTCGGAAAAGCAACGGTGATAGAGTTCTGTGTATTCCTCATTTGCAAATATCCAAGCAATCATCGGTCTGTCCTCGACATTTCCGCCCGAAACAGGAGAATCTATCGGATAATTGACAAGGCTTGCAGCGCTGTCCATGGACCCAAACCCGCCGAAAGCAAGGTTATAATCCCAAGGGATCATCTGCATTTGCCCGTCTTTTTCATAAAGATAGTAATTATGAATCATGGAGCCTGTGTAGCTGTCAAAATTGAGTACAAAATTGTGTACCACAAAATAACGGATTACCGATTGGATATCTACTGTGTTGTCAAGGTCTTCGCCGCTTGACAGCTTTTTGAGTGCTTCGATCAGGCGGGTTTTATCCTTCTTTGAAATGTCGGTTTTGGCATTGTCAAAGATGTTGGAATAGCTGTCCGGTTCATCGTCAATATACTTCAGCAGAACATCATCACTGCTCATTTCATTGCCGGGCATTTCATTTGGTCTGCCCCCTTCCGGCAGATTGCCACCCGCTGTATTACCGTCATTTTCTGTGCGGTTATCATCGGCGGGCGGCGACATACCGCCTGGCATTTCGCCTGTGCCGGGTGCGCTGCCAGGCATTCTCTCCGGCATTTGACCAAAGGTATTTGAACGGTCTTGCAGCATATCGTTCGGCGGCGACTGCATTGGTTGATTTGTTTTTGCACTATCAGCATGTTCAGAATCCGAATCGCCCCAAAACGCATCCATATCAAATTTTTCGCCGTTTCCGCGACCGCCGCCCATACCGGTGCTGTCAGGCTTGTAAAGCTCTCCGTAATTATTTCCGTAATTGCGTTGCAAAAATGCTTCCTCAACGCCCTCAACGGCAAGATACAGTCCCCAGTCCTCGCCGTTTACAGTAATGTTTACATAACTGCAAAGAGGAGAAGCTACGCCAAACTGTGCCATCATCTGATACGTCAGATAGTCCTTCATGTAGGTGTTGTCCTGAATGATATTGTTCAGGCACAGCTTATCAAGTCCGTAATATGTTTTGGAGCTGTCATAATGGTCGAATTCGATTTTAAAACTGTACCGGTTATTTCCATAGGATTCTACTTGCGTCAGCGAGGTGTTGCCTTTCGCACGGATTGCCACATTTTTATATGTCTCATTGTCGATGACAACGGCGCAGGAATAGTATTCCTCGTTTTTGCAGTCCTGGAGAAATGCCTCCCAATTATCCATGACAATATCAATAGTATGGACGCTTGCGGTGTTAAACAGTCTGTTTTCATATCCGGGCGCAGAAGAAGCCTTTTTTATGCCGAAGCTTTCTGCATTGACAAAAAGTACAGTAAGAAGCAGCGTAAAAATGAGGACAACACAGCATATCTTATCAAAATGCTTATGCGTTGACATAGCGTGCCCCCTTACCCCATATATTCGCCGTTATAGCTCACAAGAACGGCACTGCGAATTCCGTTCATTTCCGAAAGTTCATTGATAAAGTCCGTATTATCCTTTTTCATTCGGATTTCAAAATTCAGTTCAATGTTTCCTTTTTCGGCAGTCTTGCTTTTTACAACGCATTTTTGCACTTTGCCCTGAAGAAAATTGACCGCTTTCTTTTCGGATATAGAATCTGCACAGGACAGAACAACAATATAAGGATTGTAATGCGTTTTTTTATTTACGAAAACAAGAAGAATCACGCCGATCATAACGCTGCCGATCACAGCAAGCAGAATCATACCAGCCGCCAACACGATACCGACTGCAATCGACCAAAACAGAAATGCAATATCAAGCGGTTCTTTGATTGCCGTGCGGAAACGGACGATGGACAAAGCGCCGACCATACCGAGGGAAAGAACCACATTGGAAGTTACCGCCAAGATCACAACGGTTGTAATCATCGTAAGCGCTACAAGGGTTGTGCCGAAGCTGGAGGAATACATGACCCCCTGATAGGCTTTTTTATATACGAAAAAAATAAACAAACCGATTCCAAAAGCCAGTGTCAGTGCCAGCGCCATATCAAGGATGCTCACACCTGCGATATTCTCCAGAAAACTTGATTTAAAAATATCATTGAAAGTCATAATAGATTTCTCCTTGTATAATCATTTTTTATCTGTAGATTCTGCATGCCGCATATTTGGAAAATGCGCCTGTCCGACAATTCCCAAGCTGAACGGCATCCCGGATGACGTCCGGCAAATACTCGTCCCACTTCACTTCTAAAATAATAGGGGTGTTCCCGACAGAGACAGTAACGCTGTTCGGGTTCAGAAAATCCGTATTCTGTAGTCCTGAACGAATATTATAGTCTAAAGTGATCCGAACATTACCGGGGGCAAAAACAAACGGCTCTCTTGTATAATCAACAATCGTTTTGGGGCGCAGACCGCCGCCTGTTATTTTGCTGTAAAACTCCGTTGCAAGCGGTTGACTATCCCAAGTGAGTGCACCATAATTGCCGCCTAAAACAGACTGCACACGCTCTGCGGAAAGGGTCGCGCTTTCTTTCAGGCAAAGTCCGTTTATTTTGCTTTTCTTTTCAAGTCTGATAAAAGATAAATCACCGTTATAATATCTGATACGAAATTTCTCACGGATGTTTACACCGTCTGTTTTCTCTCTGAGAACCTTATCTGTCAGTGTGTCAAAATATAGACTGCGGATTTCATATTTTCCATTGACGGTATGTCTGTCACGCTTGGCAACTGCGGATAGCCGCTGACGCAGAACCAGCATATCTCCGTAGGTTATTTCGTGTTTCCACTCGTGCCGATATTTCATTTTGTCCCCTCCTTTCCTCTGTTTTTATACATAAAAATCCTCCTGTACTTTGAATTGCTTTCATAGTACAGGAGGAAGATTGAAGTTTGATTGAAGTTATGAGAATTTTCGTATCGGTATCTGAACCTTGAATTGAATCAGTCCATGGTCGCAGCAAACGCTTATTTTCCCGCCGTGCGATACTGTGATCGCCTTTGCGATAGCGAGTCCCAGTCCATAATGTCCGTCTCCGCTGTTCCGTACAGAATCTACACGATAGAATCTTTCAAAAAGCATATCCCGTTTTTCAGCCGGTATTTCTGCACCCGCGTTCACGACAGATAAATTAGCATATCCGTGTTCTGCTTTCAAAATAAGCTGAATATCTGTCCCCTTATCCCCGTGACGGATTGCATTGTCAAGCAAGATAGAAACAAGCTGCCCAAGCTGCGTGGGGATGCCGTTCACTGTAATGTTTTCATCAATAGTACAGCAAAGCGTATGACCGTTTTCAAAAGCCATGCATTCAAAAGGCAGCGCTTCTCTCCTTACAAGTCGGGAAAAATCGACTGGTTCTGCTTGGGGAGGAGCGTTTTCTACATGGGAAAGCTCCAGAAGCTGTGTAACCAGTACGCCCATACGCTCATTTTCGTATTGGATATTCGCAAGCCACTTGTTACCGGTGATTTCTCTTGATAAGATTTCAGCATTGGTGCTGACAACCGATATGGGGGTTTTCAGTTCATGACCGGCATCGGAAATAAATTGCTTTTGCTTTTGATAGCTTTCCTCCAGCGGCTTTACAATCCGCTTAGCCAGATAAACAGCAACAAAGAAAAGTAAAAGAATTGCCAGTCCGCCGAATATCAGCGTATACCGGAACAGCGTATCCATACTTTCATGTATAATTGTATTGTCCTTGAATGTAAAAAGTAAATATCCGCCTTTATCCGTGGCATAGTATACAAGATCGTTTTTCACGCCTGTTGTTTTATCGTCGGCTAATAAGTCGCGCGCAAGTTTTTCAAGCTCGTCATTGCTGTGCACCGTCTGCTGCGGGTTCTTGATTTCGAGTATTTCTCCGTTGTAACGCATTGCAACGGTATAAAACGTGGAAAGCTGAAAGGACGGCATGTCCGAATAATGTGGTTTTTTCATATTGGGTTCAGATCCCTCCGGAGGGGGCATATCAGACGGCTGCGACAGTATATAACGTTCGGCGTGTTCCTTCAGCATTCCTCTGTTTTGCTCCGCCATTTCAAGATAGCTTGCAGCATATATGACAGCAAGCGTTCCAATCCACAAAAGCACGAGAACGGACATAATAGCGGCGACAATTTTTCTTCTTGATTTCTTAAACATGCTCGAACCTCAATGCATATCCGACCCCGCGAACTGCTTTAATTTCCGTTTTTGCCTTCACAAAGCTGAGTTTTTTCCGGGTAAAGGACATATATACTTCCACATTGTTATATTCAGAGTCGCTGTCAAAGCCCCATATTTTCACCGCAAGTTGTTCCCGGGTAAGAATTTGTCCCCCGTTTGCAATCAGATATTCAAGAATCCGATACTCTTTTTCGCTGAGTCTTACGCTTTCGCCGCTTGAAACACAGGACAATGTGAGCGTTCCTGTTTCAAGAACAATATCACCATAGGATAGTACGCCGTCCGTCGTATTCAGTGTCCGCCTGCCAAGTGCACGAAGTCTTGCAAGGAGTTCCTTGGTCATAAAGGGTTTTGTCAGGTAATCGTCTGCGCCGCTGTCAAGCCCGTTCACTTTATCGTCCAGTTCGCCCTTGGCAGTCAACATCAAAATCGGGGTAGTGATGCCGCCTGCACGGGCTTTTTTGGTAATTTCCAATCCGTTTATTCCGGGAAGCATCACATCCAGAATCGCAATGTCGTATATTTTGCTTTCGATGGCTGCCAGTCCGTTTATGCCGTCGGCATAGTGGTCTACCTCATATTTTTCAAGACGCAGTATTTCGCACAGCGCCTGCGCCATTCTTTTTTCATCTTCAACAAGTAAAAGCCTCATATAGATACCTCCACTTTTATCATACCATAAAAGATTGAAAAATGATTGAAAAGGATAGAAATCCGAACATGAAATCTCTAAAAGAGCCGCCCTATAGGGCGGCTCTTTTTCATTTGAAATTTACCAATTGTTTGAACTCAGGCGAGGTCAGGTTTGTAATCATGTGGACGATAGATTTTCCCAGCTCCTTTGTGACTGCAAATTGCGTTTGCTTTATCGTGTTTATCGAAGCTTCATTTGCAAAATCGCTGATGATTTTTACAGCTGCGCAGTTTATCTGTTTTTCCTGGCAGGCTTGCATAACAGAACCGCTTTCTGTTTCTACACACATGCCGTTGTATTGTTTTTCCAATACTTTTGATTGTTCAGTCTCGTTTATGAAACCCGCAGTAGACACAATTGCTGCAATTTGTATATTTGGCTTTCGGCTGCAGTTTTCTTGAACGGATTCCTTGCATTTATTAAAAATTACATTATAAATTTCCGGTGACACGGTAAAAGAACAAATATTCGGTTTTATTATTTTATCAGAAATGATTATATCTCCGATTTTTAAGTTTGGATTGAGACTGCCCGCTATTCCGGTTGATAATGCGAACGTAATATGATAATGTGCAAAAAGAATTTTTGCACATTGATATGCTGCTTCCTGACCGGGACCGGAGCAGGCAATCAAAACATCGTAATTTGCAATATGACAGGTCGTTACGGGGATATTTTCATAATAAAAGTCTTCTTTTTTTGTAATAAAACGTATTAAATTTAAGTATTCGCTTGACAGTGCGCAGAATACGGCAATCATATTATATGTCCTTTCTATATATATGTTCTGAAATAGTCGTAAAAATCTGCCTCGTTTACAAATGTAATAATGGGATTTACACTATGCTCCTGATGGCAGAGCGCCAGCATGTATTCATTTATCTGCATATGTATAAACATCAGATTATGTTTATTGTAAGTTTTAAGATAGGCACTCTTGTTGTCTATGCTTATTTCAAATGCGCTGAGCGGCAGGTGCAGTCCCTTCCCAACGGCTTTTATATAGCTTTCTTTCAGCGTCCACATCTGATAGAATGCGTTCCTGGGATTTTCGCAGCTGCAGATATATGCGTATTCACCAGGGGTAAAACAGCGTTTTGCAATGGTTAAGTCTATATTCTGGATCTGTTCTATATCAATGCCGATTTTGTATTTGCTTGTCGCAATCGCTACATATTTGCCGGAATGTGATATGTTAAACTTGAAATGCCGTAAGTTTGCAATATACGGTTTTCCATAGGGATTGTAACAAATTTTTATTTGATCAGGGGCAAGTCCGCAGAATTTGCCGGCTGCTTTTCGCATCAGCAGTTCTGCCAGCATACTTCGCTTTTTGTCTTCAGTGTTTTTATATTTTAGTATTTTTTCCCGTCGTTCTAAAGATAGTAGGGGGAGCAGTGCTGATTGAAATGGAATTTTTGGTTCTATTTGTACAAGTGTGATTTGTGTCATAGGTTTTCCTGCCTGTATCATATATGAAACGGTGTCGAAAGTAAAAATAACTCAGTTTGGACCAGTCCAAACTGAGTTACTGAAATTCGGAGCGTTAATACATCATTCCGGGAGCCTGCTGCGGCATGGCAGCGCATTCCGGTTTTTCTTCTTTTTCATCTGCCACCAGTACTTCCGTGGTCAAAATCATTTCAGCAATGGATGCTGCATTCTGCAACGCGCAGCGTGTCACCTTAGCAGGATCTACAATGCCCATTTCTACCATGTCGTAATATTTGTTGTTAAACGCATCATAACCATAATTTTTATTGTTTGCCTTTTTGATGTCATTCACGATAACGGAAGGCTCCAACCCTGCATTTGTCAGGATTTGACGCATAGGTTCTTCCAGGGCATGTATGATTATAGATACGCCAATTCGCTCGTCATCTGTATATTTGCCCAGCGTGGCTTCTGTATATTTTGCTGCTCCCAGCAATGCTACGCCGCCTCCGGCTATAATACCTTCTTCGACAGCAGCTTTTGTGGCGGCTAATGCATCTTCAATGCGCAGCTTCTTTTCTTTCATTTCTACTTCTGTAGCCGCGCCGACTTTAATCACAGCAACACCGCCGGACAGCTTGGCAAGCCGTTCCTGCAGCTTTTCTTTATCATAGTCGGATGTGGAATTTTCGATTTCAGCTTTGATTTGCAGGATACGCGCCTGGATTTCTTTTTTATCTCCACTGCCGCCTACAATCACTGTATTTTCTTTTTGCACTTTTATCTGGGAAGCATGACCAAGCTGTGTCACAGACACTGTTTTCAGGTCATATCCCAAGTCCTCACAAATTACTTCACCGCCTGTCAGAATGGCAATATCGGAGAGCATTTCCTTTCTGCGATCCCCAAAACCGGGAGCTTTTACTGCTACACAGGTGAATGTGCCCCTCATATTATTCACTGCAAGGGTAGCAAGCGCTTCTCCTTCAATATCTTCTGCAATAATCACCAGCTTTTTTCCGGATTGCACCACTTCTTCCAACAGCGGCAAAATATCCTGAATCACAGTGATTTTTTTATCTGTAATGAGAATATATGCATCGTCTACAACTGCTTCCATTTTATCGGTGTTGGTTACCATATACGGAGATATATAGCCTCTGTCAAACTGCATGCCTTCTACAACATCGCAGTAGGTTTCTGCAGTTTGCGATTCTTCTACTGTTATAACGCCGTCTGCGGTGACTTTTTCCATAGCTTCAGAAATAAGCTGGCCAACGCTGTAGTCGTTTGCAGATATAGATGCTACTGTAGCAATATCTGTGCTGTCTGCAACCTGTTTGGAATTTTTCTGTATATATTCCACTGCGGTTTTTACAGCGTTTTTGATTCCCTTTTTCAGCAGAACGGGATTGGCACCGGAGCTGATATTTTTCATACCGTCCCGTACGATAGCCTGCGCCAGCAGGGTAGCGGTTGTGGTTCCATCTCCCGCAATATCATTTGTTTTGGTTGCAACTTCCCGAACAAGCTGTGCTCCCATGTTTTGGAAGGGATCCTTCAGTTCGATTTCTTTTGCTATAGTAACGCCGTCGTTGGTAATCAGCGGAGCGCCGTACTGTTTGTCCAGAACAACATTTCGTCCTTTGGGACCCAGTGTGATTTTTACTGTATCTGCCAGCTTGTCCAGTCCGGCTTTCAATTCTTTCCGGGCTTCTTCACCGTATAGTATTTGTTTTGCCATTTTTCTAAAACACCTTTCTTATCAGTCTAATGCGGCGAGCACTTCTTTATATGTAATCATGCGGTATTCTTCTGCATCCAGTTTAACAGGAATGCCTGCATCAGGAGTGATAAGGATTTTATCACCTTTCAGATACACATCCCGGTCATCATCAAAGAATTCCGGCGTTTCGATAATCTGCGCGATATTCGATTCGCCTTTGGCGGTTCCTGTCAGGAGAATACCGCTTTTGGTGGAGTCTTTGTTTTCAATTATTTTTACAAGCAAGTGATTTTTGGAGGGTCTGACTTTCATAATTATGTTCTTACCTTTCCTTTGAAGTTTTGACGGTGTTGTAAAACAGATTTGTCTGCGTATCGTCTATTTATCTGCAGACGGCAGGGAATCAAATTTTGTGCTTAGTTCGTAAATCTCTTTAAGAAGTGTCGAAAGATTTTTCATTTGTGCACCATTATACAGCTTTAAAGCGTCCTGCACTTCTTTGTCATAGTCTTCCGGGTAATCGCCGGATAAGATATATTCGCAGGTAACAGACAGTCCTTTCGCAATTCTATAGAGAGTGTCAGCCGAAAATCCTTTTTGCCCAGTTTCGATTTCATAAAGAAATTTAGGCGATATGTCAGATATCTCCGCAAACTGCTCTCGGGTATATCTGTTCATTTCTCGTAGCTGTCGAATGCGGGAACCTGCTGCATCATAAATGTTTTTCATGAATAATACCGTCCTATCTACAAATGTTTTAATGTTTGTACATTTAATATTTTACTTTCTGCTTGAAAAGCAGAAACCAGCTACTGTGCCAAATCGATATACTTTTTGTGCACAATTCGGTTTTGTACATTATAGCGTAAAATACAAATAATTACAATATATCCATAAAATCCCACAAAAAATACTTTTATTTGTGCAAAATCGAGACATATAATCCGGTTTTATTCGATAAATTATGCATTCTGTGTGGCACAGCTATGGGTGCCGCAGAACTTGCCAAGAAAAATATGCAGTGAATTTTTCATATACAGGAGTGATAGACTGTAGATATTCGCTAAGACTTATAAATTCCCTCAGTTAATAGAATTCTCAGCGGAGTATAAGAATCATGGGGGCCATCATGGTGGGTGTACTTGATGCAGTAAAAACTTTATAAGGCTCCCTTGTGCTGGAGCCGCATAGCGGATCCTAGGGTGCTCCCGCGTAGCGGGTGAGGGATTGTCCTATTTTCAATTCTTGAAATTATAAAATTGGTAGTATATTTGATACAATCCCTCCGTCTCGATCGCTACGCTTGGCGAGCCACCTCCCTTTGCTGGGGGGAGGCTTATAAAATTTTTACGGGTGCTATGTCTGTATGATGCGTCTTCTGTTTTTTGCCAGCTTTTTCATGTGTGTCAGACGCTGTGCAATCAGTGTATCTGTATAAAGATTTTCATATAAATGCAGCAGTCCCTTTTCCAATTGCGACACCTGCATTTTCTTTGGCTGAATGGTTACATCCCAAAAGGTGTAATAGCTCCAATCGTTTGTAAGAATACGATTTTCATGCTGCATTTTTTTCCTCAGAACCGTTCCGGGAAGAGGAGTGGGCACTGTAATATTGACACCGTATAAATAATTTTTCTTTATAAAGTTTTCTGTCATTTGAAATACGCTCACATCATCCTCATCTAACCCGACGATAAATGTTCCGTATACGCCAATTCCGTATGACTGAATTTTTGCAATTGCAGCTTGATAACCTGGAAAGTGCCGCAGCTTCCAGTTTTTTTGATCCAGATTTTGCAGACTGTCAAAATGAACGCTTTCAAATCCGATCACGACCCATTGACATCCGGAGCGCACCATTTCCCGGAGCAGTGCGTCATCGTCTGCGATAGATACATCTGTTTGTGCAATCCAACGGATCTGCATGGGTTCCATTTCCCGCAGCAGGTTTTTACAGGCGCTGCGATGCACCAGAAAGTTATCATCTGCGAATAATACAAGAGCATCGGGAAAGTGCTTTTGTATACATGCAAGCTCATTTAAAATATCCGCATTGTTTTTGCGCCGGTATCCGGATCCGAATATTTTGGATGCACAGCAAAAAGAGCAGTTGTGCGGACACCCGCGGGTGGTTTGCAGAGTGATGACCGGATAGTTGTAGCCCTGTAAAAGTTCATAGCGGGGTGTTACAGAATGGTCAAACGGATATTTTTCCTCTGGACGGCTTCGGTATATTTTCTGAACATTGCCGCTTTCTAAATCCCGGATCAGCTGCGGCCAAAGAAATTCTCCCTCGCCTGCCATGACGACATCTGCATGCTCTGCAGCTTCTTCAGGCAGGACTGTGGCGTGGATTCCTCCCAGGACTGTGAGCACATGCCTGCTTTTGAAACGGTCTATGATTCGATATGCGTTTACGATCTGCTGTGTCATGGCGCTGATACAGACGATGTCGTATCCTGCATTGTAGGGAATATCCCTATAATTTTCGTCAATATATTCTACTTTCCAATCCGCAGGAAAGAGAGCTGCTATGGTAATAAGTCCCAGATTCGGTCCTGTCCACAGCGCGCGAAAGCTGTCCATCCCTCCTGTTTCGTTGAGAAAACGGATGAGTTTTTCATTCTTCCCAAAGGCATTTCCTTTGGGCGAGATCAGCGCTATTTTCTTCATTATGTATTTTTATAGCGATGTTTTGATCGAAAAACGCTAAAATCCTTTCTACATATTCTGTGGGTTTGTTAAATCTGTTCATCAGATGTCTTGCACGGGGAATAAGCCATAATGCTGCGTTTGGAGATTTCAGCAGAGAATAGGCAAGGCACGGATCATCCGGCGAGATGATCGTGTCCTTTTTGCCGTGAATCATCAGGACAGGGTTCCCTTTCAACTGCTTTAATGTGCGATAGGTTTCTCTTTCCATTTTTGCAAATCCTGCATAATATAGAAAAATACATAAAAACAGGATTCGCTGCAGAGGATTGCGGATTTTTTTATTATTTAAAACATATCTAAAGTAATTTTTCGCGAACATCATGGGACCGCTGTCGGTAACAGCTGCGCATATATCCGGGTACTTTTGCATGGCGCGCAGAGCAACAGATGCACCCATGGAAAATCCCATGATTCCATAGGGACCTTTTATTCCCATTTCACGGATTGCCTGGTAAAATGCTGAAAAATCCCGATCCAATGTTGCCCGCACACCTTCTGCCGTTTCGCTTTCTCCATGATTTCGATTGTCATAACACAGCACCCTATATCCGTGCATCAAAAGAAAATCTACAAACATTAAGACAGCTTCTTTGCTTCCGCCTAAAAAATGACAAACGAGAACTGTTCCGATGCAGGCGGTTTTGGGGCAATAGTCTATGCCTGCCAGCGTGATCCCGTCATTGGTTTGAAAGGTAAATTTCTTATATGTATAAAAAGCTTTGGTATTTGGCTGCTGTGTATATCTGACAGGGTGGGTCAGGCGGTAAACCCACCGATAGCTTTTTACACCGTTATATAGCAGGATAGAAATTCCGACTGCAAGGATAAAAAGAATCCAAATGATTATCACAATTGTATACCGTCCTGTATTTTTAAAACATATTTGAGATGCTGCATGCCCGGATTGCGTTGTTTGCATAATCCGCGATATAAAGCAGGCGCTTTTCCGCATCAATTGCCATGCCTGCCGGGATATTGTATTTTGCATCGTGCAAAGATGCCGGCGTGTCAACATAACCGGGAACACCGCAGCCTGTCAGCGTGCATATCGTGTTTGTTTTTAAGTTCACCATGCGGATGCAATGGTTTTCTCCGTCTGCGATCAGCAGAATGTTATTTCTCCAAAGAGTAACCCAAAAAGGACCGTTCAGCCGGGCATTTGTTGCTGTGCCTCCATCGCCTGTATAGCCAGGTGTGCCGCAGCCGCAAATGGTTCGCATAACATTCGCAGTGCGGTCAGCCTCACGGATGCAGTGGTTGCCGTAATCTGCAATATAGATATGCTGTCCGTTCGGAGAGATAGCCAGTCCGTATGGGCGGTTCATGCTTGCGCTTTGCGGGGAACCGCCATCGCCGGTATAGCCAAATGCACCGGAGCCGGCTACTGTGTATACCAGTCCGTCTGTACGAATCATGCGTATCACATTATTGCCGTAATCGTTGGTGTATACGTTTCCATTCCGATCTACGGCAACACCGCCGGGACGGTTGAATTGGGCAAGCGTGCGAAAGCTCCCGTCGCCGCTGTATCCCGCAGTACCGCAGCCGGCGTATGTTTCGATTTGTCCCTGGGGATTGATTTTGCGTATGCAGTGGTTTCCTGTGTCTGCAATATAAATGCTTCCGTCCGGTCCGACTGCAGCACCGCTTGGCTTGTTTAGCTGGGCGTTGGCGGCTGCTCCACCGTCTCCACTGTATCCGTATGTGCCTGTGCCGGCCAGAGTGGTGATAATGCCGCTGCGGTCGATTCTGCGGATAGCGTGATTCCCTCTATCTGCAAGAAGCAATTCCCCGGTTGGGGTCATATCCAGCCCATAGGGCTGGGATATTTCTGCGTTCTGCACTGCGCCGGTGTCGCCGCTGTACCCGTTCAGTCCGCCGGTCAGTGTAAAAACTCCAGAAGAGGGACGCAGGGACATTTTTATTTCTGCATTTGCATAATACCCGGCACGGTTCCGCCCTTTTTTCTTGGCAGCGGCAAGAGCAATTTCTCCTTGACGCAGGAGCAGGGGGAGGTTTGGATTGCCTGCTATGCAGCCGGCAAGTCCAAAGCTTGCTGTTACAGGGACTTTGGCATATTCGGAATCTTGCGGAAGAAACCGCTGTTTACGAAGACTGCGGCGTATTTGGTCCGTTAATGTAAAAGCGCATTCTGTTGCGCAATTGTCAAAAATCAAAAGAAAGCTGTCGCTTCCGTATCGCCCGGCTCTGCATGCAGACTGCGCTGCGAAAAAGGCTCCGATTCGTGTCAGAACTGTATCTCCTTCAGCGGAGCCAATTTTCATATCAAGATTGATAAAAAAATCAATGTCGCACAGTGCAATGGAAAAGGATTCGCCTCGGTCAATCTTTTGTGAAAGGATGCGTAAGGTTGTATTTTTATCCAAAAGTCCTGCCATTGAAGCACTTTCTTGTATCATGATGTACCCATCCCTCCGTCTAAAGGAATCACTGTGCCGGTAAGATATGCCGGCGAAAGCTCTGCATCTGCCAAAAATCGAACAACCAGCGCGACTTCCTCCGGGGTGCACATGCGTCCTATGGGGACACCTTGCAGCAGATGCTGCTGTGCTTTTTCAGACATGGCGGATACCATCTCAGTAGATGTGCCGCCGGGAGCAATGGCGTTTACACAGATCCCATAGGGTGCCACTTCTTTTGCGAGGGATTTTGTAAATCCGATCAGTGCAGCTTTCGCAGCAGAATAGTTGGTTTGTCCTGCAATGCCCTGTAGACCGCTGATAGAACTGATATTGATAATGCGTCCCGCTTTTCTTTTCAGCATATGCGGGATTGCAGCCTGTGTCAGATAAAAAGTGCCGGTGAGGTTTGTGTCCAGAACATCGTGCCAGTTTTCGCTGGGCATAAATGCCAGGGTTCTGTCCTTGCGGATACCTGCATTATTTACAATAACGTCAATGGAGCCATGCTCCCGAACTGTATCGGAAATTAAATTCTGCATTTGCCGTGCATTGCGGACGTCCGCCTGATATGCCCGGATGGATCCTTTGCATTGCCTGCCTTCTTCCAGCACAGACTCGGCTGCTGCTGTATTTTTCAGATAGGTAAACATCACATTTGCGCCTTGTGCTGCCAAATGCAAAACAACTGCCCGTCCGATGCCGCGGGAACCGCCTGATACAATAATATTTTTTCCGTCTAATGCCATAGATCGTTTTCCTTATTTTTGTTTTATATAAGATTGAAACCGCAGGTATGTTTCAGGTGAATGTAAAACCATTCGCAAAGCTTCCCCGGGGAAGCGGAGCGGCATTGTTTGATTGAGAATTTTTTTATGATGTTCCAGCGTTTTTCCGGATAATCCGCACAGCCGTGCGGCGGCGGTTCGTGCTGTTTCCATCAGCTTTTCCCGGGATGCAGTTTTATATATCAGTCCCCATTGGTCCGCTGTATCCAGATTGATCCGTTCATTCGTCAAGGCAAGTATCGCGGCTCTGCCGGTTCCGGTTATCTGTGCCAGACGTTCCAATCCGCCGTCCCCCAGTAATCCGCCATACTGTGGATCGGGCAGCCAGAACCAGGTTCCCACTGCCGCAATGCGCAAGTCACATGCCAGGGCGATAGAGGCTCCAGAGCCGATTGCCGGACCGGCAAGAGCTGCAATGTATATTTGGGGGGAAGCAGTAATGGACTGTACGATTTGGAAGGCTTTATATACTGCTTTATATACATTTTCTACAAATGCCGCATGGGTTCCTTGGAAACTGCCCAAATCCAGACCGGATGAAAAACCGAAGGGCAGGCTGCTGGTGAGAAGCACAACCTTTGCAGCTTCATCCTGGGAAATTTCTGTGACGGTCGCATACAGCTCGTTCAACAGATCCTGATGCAGGCTGTTGGTTCCCGGGCGGTTCAGCGAAAGAATGCAGACTCCCTGTTCCCGGGAGAGATTTATATACATGGCGTACTCCTGTGCAGTTGTTCGTAAAACTGCTCCAGCTGCGTGGCAGCAACTTGTTCATCAAAATAACCAGGGTCTACCGCGTCCCCCCGCAGTTCCAAAAAGGGAATATGCAGTTCTTGTGCCTTCTGGCGGATCAGGGGGACTGCTGAGGGCAGAAACCGGCAGTTGCGCTGTGAAAAATGAATGATTCCCTGTGCGCCGAAGTCTTTTGCATTTTGCAGAATATCTGCAAGCCGGTTTTCCTGTGTGAAAAATCTTGAGGAAAGGATCCGCTGGGCAAGATCTGGGAAAAAGGAATCACAGGAAAGCTTTTGACCTCCGAAATCAAACATCTCCTCCCAAACGATTTTACATTGTCCCTGTTTTTCAATTTGGGTGAGGAGACTGTTTTTGTACAGGGGGACTATACCAAGCCAAAGAACCCGGGGGATATTGCTTGTGTCCGGCGCGGCAGTTTCTGTCAAACTTTTCAGAAATCCTCGCAGAATATCCGACGTGTCCGGTTTCCCGAGATCGTTATATAACGGGAACAGCTTTAAAAAGTCGATTGTGCTGCATTTTTCAGGGTGTGCAAGACGATAGGCGTTGATTTCCTGCTGTACCGTTACGGCTTCGTTGGATGCCTGCACAACGTCCTGTATATCCGCCTTTATGGGAAACATTTTGCATAGCCGGTGATACAATGTTTGCAGTTCTTCTGCCAATATGCATACCTGCCTTTGGGAAAAGATTCGGGGAACATCCACATGAAAAAACGGGAGGTAATGCCGCTGGGTTTCTGACTTACAGTAGCGCCATGCATTGCGGCAGGCAAAATTCATAGCTGCAAATGCTGCGGGCTTCGGAATGATTTCTTCTGTGAGAAGGAGATGAAACAACGCCTGATAGGAGCATCCATCAGGGGGAAATTCGGCGGCGTCTGCCCGCGCTACCGGATGATCCAGCAAACGCCATGCGGCGGCGAAGCCTGCAAATCGTTCCAGAAAAACAGCTTCCACATCAAAACATGCAAGCAGTTCTCCCGGAATATAATAGGTTGCTGCAATATACTGCTTTTGCTTTTCCGTTATATTTTTCAGAAGATGATATTGATTTTGCAGATACGCCGCCATAAAATGCTGCCCTATAGAAGTGTGATAGCGCACCGTCAGATCCAGTTTGGCAAGAAGCGTGTGATCCATTTCTTTATCCTCCCTCTCTTTCCTTTCTATGAGGCACTGTTTGCCGCAAAAATAGCGGCGCCCAGTGCCCCGACAATTTGCGGTTCTTCCGGGATAAAAATATCTGTCTGCAAAAGGTTTTTCAGCACGGTTTGCATGCATTGATTTTTCGCAACGCCGCCGGTGAGTGCAACCGGCGGGCGCATACCGACTGCCGAAACCATGCCACGCAGTCGTTCCCCGATTGCCTGGTGAATGCCCGCTATGATCGCTTCCCGAGGCTTTCCTTCTGCAATTTTGGAGATTACCTCCGATTCGGCAAAGACTGTGCAGGTGCTGCTGATGGGTTCTGCCTTTTTCGCTGTCAGTGCGGCGGGACCTAAAGCTTCAATCCCTATGCCCATTGTTTGCGCCATCACTTCGAGAAATCTGCCGGTGCCCGCTGCGCATTTATCATTCATATAAAAGGTTTCGGCATATCCGTATTCGTTGATTCGGATCACTTTGCTGTCCTGCCCGCCGATGTCGATTACAGTACGGATATCGGGGGATAAAAAGTGTGTGCCCATAGCGTGACAGGTGATTTCCGTGACCGTTTTATATGCGCCGGAAACGTTGCGCCGTCCATAGCCGGTTGCAACGGTGCGTCTGATCTGCTCCGGCGCAATTCCTGATTTTCTGCATATGTCGTCTACAACTTCCTGTACAGCGGATTGATGATCAAATCCGCTTTTCACAATGGAATAGGCGCACAGCGTTTTTTGACCATCCAGTAAAACAGCGTCTGTGCTTACGGAGCCTATATCAATTCCCAAGTATACATTCATAATCATATTTTATTTTCTCCATAACATTTCCCCGAAGGCCTCCAGCCGCAGCTTCATTTGTGCCGCGGAGAATCCTCTGGGGTCAATGCAGTCTCCGGAAAGCTCCAGATAGGGAACGCCCAGCGCATCCGCCGTATCCCGTACCTGCCAGGACGCGCCGGGAATTGCCCGGCATCCGTTGTGCATCATGTGAATGACGCCGTCTATGCGATACTCCCGGATAATGTCTGCATACAGCTTTTGCCGCTTTTCTGCCTCTCCAAGATAGAAGTGGGAGGCGGCACGCCGGGCAAGACTTTCAAGCGGCATGTCCGGATCATACTGCTGCCAGTAGACATGTCCGGTGATATCATAGACGATAGAGCAGGCAAGCGTTTCCTCCAGATATTCCAGCAGGGCATTGTGATATAGAGGTGCAAAGTGAATCCACAGGATCCGTTTGCGCTTTGCAGGGAAAGTCCGATTTTGCGGCGCTGTGTACTTTTGCTGCATTTCGTCATGATATGTATGCATTACGTCCAGCCCGAACCGGGAGCCGAACAGAAAGGTTGCGCCGAACAGATTGCGCAGCATATACCGTCCCGGTACGGCAGGATCCCCTTTGCGCAGCGTCTGGACTTTCAGCCAATAGTCTCTTGCCTGGTTGGATAGAATCAGAGCCTCTCGGATTTTTTCTTCCGACAGTGCCTGCCCGGTGTAATTTTCAATCCATGCAATCAGCTTTTCAAATTGTCCGGTCAGGTATGCTGTACTGTCCGGCGTTTTCTGGAACGGGACGTCCAGAATGAAAGTTTTTGTGCCGTAATGCTGCTTCCAATAGTTTACTGTGCCGATACTGCCGTCGCAGATATGGGACGAAATAGCCGCTGCTCTGGGACGGCTGAGTCCGCCGGATTGCAGCAGTCCCAGGGTAGCTTTATGATAGGAGCAAACGGAAGGACTGCATCCGTTTCCTTCGCAGCATGCAATATATTTATCTGACAAACGGAGAGAAGCCAGCCATCCTGCGGCAAGCTCCATATTTACAGGGACAAGCCCTGCGGCATAAAAAATCTCCTGCGGCATGACCATATTGGTCCAGATGATTTTTTCCGGATGCTTCCAGATCGTATTTGTAAATATGTCAATTTGATTTTCCACCACCATCCGGATTGCGCGCAGGGGTGCGTTTGTGCTTACAGCATGCGCCAGCTTCATCCGCTGTACAAAAGAATTGTCTCTGCTGCACGCCGACTGTTCTATCTGTGCTGCTTTCCCCTGATTTTGCAGGCATTCTGTAAATGCTTCCAGTCTGGTTGCCAGTTGTCCGGAGCCTGCCCCGGCAAATTCTGTTTCCAATTCAATTACAGGGATTCCTGCTGACCGACATATTGTTTGCACCGTAGAAAACTGCATCAGAAAATGATCGCAGTTTTTTGCAGATAAGTAAACCACAGCCTTCAGATTGCTGGTTTGTACATAAGAGGTGAACTGATCTGCAAAATGTGACATCCGCGGACAGGGAATGGCGTTGTCTGGCGGATCCTGCGCTTTGCCCTGCAAATGCTGATACTTTTGCCACAGGAGATCGCCGGAAGCTCTTTCCCCGCAATGGTCGATTGTGACTGTATAGTTTGAAAAAACCTGCTGCAGAAAGCGGCGCAGTCCCGGCGAGACGGCGCTGCCGAAAATATAAATTTCACTTTGCTTCTTTTGGTTTTGTACTATTGGGGTATTATGCCAAAATTTCGGGGTAAGTCTGGGATAGAAATGACGTTGCATTTTTTCTATAAGCTGGGCTACCTGCGTGCCGAAATAGCGGCATGCTTCGTCTGTATTATCCCTGGGAAGCTCTAACATGCAGCAAAATATATCCGGGCGGTGCTGCTTTACATAATCATACAACCGCTGGGTGCTGTTGCAGCAGTTTGTCAGGATCAGCCCGTCTATTTCAGCCCGATTCAGTAAATCGGCGCAATACAGCATATAACTGCACAGATTGCGCGGCAGGCTGGAGGCGTTCCCTCCGGTTTTGCATTCTGCGTCTCCTAAATAAACGGTGGAATATCCCAGCTTTTCCAACAGGCGGCAGGGTACATAGGAGCACATATATCCGATAACAGGTTTATGCGTCATTTCCGGTCTCCTTGATTTTTCCTTTGAAATATTCCAGCTTCCGTTTTACAGCTTCGGTTGAATGAATCGTGCGCAGGACCCTTAAATATCCGGTGTTCAGGGTCTCTATACTCATTTTCCTTGGTTGAATCACAGGATTGAATATGGTATAACAGTTCCAGTCGTATGTGCATATCCGGTTTTGCGCATCCAGCTCATGGAATTGCACTGTTCCCGGATAGGGGGTGTTTACTGTAATGCTGGCGCCGAACAGATTGGTTTCCAGTATGAATTCGGCAGTTTTATCAAACACGTCTGCATCATCACCGTCCAGCCCTAAGATAAAGCTTCCGACGACGCCGATTCCCTGGGACTGTATGTTTTCAATCCATTCCCTGTATCTGCCAAAGTGCCGGCGTTTAAAACTGGTTTCATCCAATCCGGCAAGATTTTGCGCATTGACGCTTTCCAGTCCGATCAGCACCTGCCGGCATCCGCATTGATATGCCCGGCGGATTTGCGCAGGATCTGCTCCAAAGGAGATGTCTGTGTTTGCATACCATGTGACAGAATATTGCTGCAGCAGCTGCATAAGTGCGTCGGCATGGGTGCTGCTGCAAAACAGGTTGTCATCTGTGAAATATATCGTGGCATGCGGATTGAGCTGTTTTACGGCGCGCAGCTCCTTTTCAATATTCTGCATTTTTTTGGTACGGTAGGACTTGCCGTACAGGCTGCGTAGATTACAGAAACGGCAGCCGTGGGGACATCCACGGGCAGTTTGAATGGGAATCAGCTTCCGCGCATTTTCCGGTATCAGATGAAATGCAGGAACGGGGGAACGGTACATGGAAACCTTCCCCAAAGGTTGGGCATAGATCTGCCGTGCACGGCGCATGAGAAAGTCCTGCAAAAAATCAGCCCAGATAGATTCCCCTTCGCCGATTAGTATGGTGTGAGCGTGTCTGCCTGCTTCCTCGGGGCAGACGGTGGTGTGTACGCCCCCCAGGACAACATGGGTTCCACGCTTTTTATAAAAATCAGCCAATTCATAGGCGCGCTTTGCATTTGGAGTCACTGTGTAAATGGCAGCAATGTCATATTTCTTTTTCAGATTCAGGGGCTGAAAGGCTTCATCTATCAAATCCACTTCAAATCTACCTGTTTCCAGCGCCAGTTTTGCAAGAACAAGGGGACCCGGTGTGATCAGTTTCCACATGCTGTGGGTGACAGCCGATTCTACATCCGCCGGCCAGACGGCGTTCCACTTTTTGCCGGCGGCAGGTCCCGGACACTTTGGAATCAGCAGCAGTAAGCGTTTCACGATGGTTCACTCCTGAGGGCGGCATAGATATTTTTGAAATATTCCATGCGTTTTTTTACAGCTTCCCCGGCGTAAATTTGGGAAAGTGTGTAACGGAATCCTTCACGCAGCTGCTGGACGCTCATATTTTTTGGTTGGACAACTACGTTCCACAAGGTATAACTTCCCCAGTGAGTGGTTAAAATCCTTCCTTCCTGGGACAGTCGTTTATACAACGCTGAGCCGGGGAAGGGCGTGGGTACGGAAATCATAGCGCCGTACAGATTATTTTCCAGAGTAAAATCCACCACCCGTTGAAACACGGAAGTGTCATCGCTGTCCAGCCCTACAATAAAGGTTCCCCATACGCCCACGCCATAGGATTGAATTTTTTGTATTTCCTGTCCGTATCGCCGGATATGCTTGTATTTCCACATTTCGACAGTGCGCAGGGAATCCGGGATAATGCTTTCCAGCCCGATCACTAACTTACGGCAGCCTGCCCGGAACAACCGCTTTAGAATTTCTTCCTGATCCGCAACGCCGATATCGGTGTGGGTCATCCAGCGGATCTTTTTTTCCGGCAGTGCGTCCAGAAGGTCGATAGAAAAATCTTTCTGCACCAGCATGTTGTCATCGGTAAAATAAATATGCGGATTTTTCTTTCTTGCTTGAATTGCATCAATTTCCAAAAGTACCCGATCTACGCTTTTATGCCGGTATTTGGGACCGTAAATTTTTGTGGAAGCGCAGAACTCACAGTTGTGAGGGCATCCTCTGGAAATCTGCACCGGCACCGTTTTATATTGATCCATTTTTAATAGGTCATACCGGGGAAGGGGTACGGCGTCCATATGGATTTCACTGGTGTTTTTATAGAGGCGCGCCGGTTTCTGTGCGAGATAGTCCTGCATGAACTTTGGAAGGGTGACTTCTCCTTCTCCAACGAATACCGTGTCAAAATACCGAAGGGTTTCCTCCGGCGAATTGGTGGGGTGCATACCCCCGGCAATCAAATAAACGCCCTTTTTCCGGAACCGCTGCGCAAGCGTAAAAGCGCGGGAGGCTTGTTGGGTCATAAAAGACATGGCAACCATATCATAGGTGGCATTCCAGTCGATGCTTTCGATTTCTTCGTCAATATACTCAATTGAATCAAAGAATGGCTCCAATATGGATGCAACGGTCAGCAGGGGCGCGTTTGCACAGGACATCAGTTCCCGCAGAGAGTCGATCCCTGCAAGAGAATCATACAGCGCCTGCGTCCACCTGTTTTCTTCATTTGTACCCATTCCCACACCTTTGGGTGAGATCAATGTAAGCTTCATATTTTTGTCCGTACCTTTCCTTGCATGTGTCGGACGTTTCCAGAAAGCATCCGAAACAGTTCAGCTTTTTTGTTATATGGAGCAGCACCATTGCCCGGCACCGTTCTTCCGCGATCTGCCGGACAGCGTATATCCATCCGTGTTTATCTCCGATGGGGGACAGCAGGGGTACGCAGGGACCCCTTGCGCCGATTTCCATGGCAACTCTGGATAGGGGCGTCGCTGCCATAATACTGGGAAATTTACTTGGATTTATACCTGTAAAACCGTCCCTCCTCATGGAGAGGGTATATTCTGCTACAGACTGCAGCGGACCAGTATCGCTGAGATATACAACGCCAAGTTCCTGCCCTGCGAGCCTTTTAGCATTTGCTTTTTTGCAGATCTGCCTTGCCATGGTCACGGCAATTTTGGTTTGCCGGTCCATTAGTCTGCTGTCCGGATGTACAAATGCCTGTTCGTTGAAATCACTTGCGAACAGATAGCTCCATTCAGTTATTACAATTTGCATTGGTAAGATCGTCCCTTTCATTTCTGCAAAGCATTACTGCGTTGGTTCCGCCAAAGGCAAAAGCGTTTACCATAGCAAGCTTTGCTGTGTATGGAACGCTTTGCCTGGTTACAAGCCGCAGACTGCATACCGGATCCGGCTTTTCCAGATTGGCTATAGGGGGAATCTTTCCTGCGGTAAAGGCGCTGATTGCTGTCAGAAGTCCAAACGCGCCTGAGGCACCGCCTGTATGTCCCAGTGCGCCTTTGGGGGCAGTGACGTATATATGCTCTGCGTGCGCTCCAAAGCAGGTGCGGATCATTTGGGTCTCCAGCCTGTCATTCTGGATGGTTCCGGTGCCGTGTGCAACAATACAATCTACTTCTGTTTTATCCGCACCGGCACGGGAAATTGCCTGCTCCATGGCCCGGACAGCTTCTGCACCGTCGGGGGCCATTTGCACAATATGGTGTGCGTCGCAGGTGATTCCGGCTGCCGGCAGGGAAGCATAAATGGATCTGTGCCCCCCACAGGACTCTCTGCGTTCCAATGTATAGAAAACAGCACCCTCTCCCACGGCAATTCCCCGGCGGTTTGCATCAAAGGGACGGCATCCGTCAGGATCAATTGCGTGCAGGCGCAGGAACCCGGCGCATGCGGCACGGGAGAGGATGTCCACCCCTCCTGCAATGACCAGATCATAAATGCCTGCCTGTACAAGATCCATTCCATAGCTGATTGCCTGACTACCGGCAGCGCAGGCGTTGCCGATGTACACCGCGTCGCAGTGTAGTCCTGTGCTCTGTGCCAGTGTCTGGGCAAGGGAGCTTAAATATTCCGGATTGTCATATTTGGACGGATCATTGAAATAAGCATCGGTAAATCCCATACCGGAGCCTGCGATCAGGCACATGCGCTGCGCATCTGGAAGGCTGTCAACCCCGCGGGTGTGCAGTGCATCCCGTATGGCACTTTTCCCCATGGACAGCAGGCGCTTTTCCGGATCTGTCGCATCTATACCCTTGACAGGGGATACGGGAACCACGTTATTTTTGAATATGCGGGGATCGCTTTGACGGATGAAGGAATGGTGAAGACGATTGATTCCTTCTGTGAATTCGGTTAGCGTATTTCCAAAAGCGGAAACAACGCCGATTCCGGTGATACATACGTCGGTTTTATGTTTGCGCATTTTCTATTACACCGAATGTGAGCTGTCCGCGTGCGATGCGCCGATCTGCTGTTTTTGCACAGGCGTGTACAATTGCCATGCTTTGACAAAGCTTGATTGCTTCCACATCCAAAATCAATGTATCTCCCGGATAGGCAGGACTGTGAAAGTCGAACCGCTGTAATCCGCCCAGCGCCCAAAGTTGTCCGGTGTCCTCCGCGGAGAGGGCGCACAGGAGTGCGGTCGTTTGCGCAATGGCTTCGATAATGAATATCCCCGGGTAGACGGGATTTTCCGGAAAGTGCATTGCGGCAAACCATTCGCTGCCCGTTATGTTTTTCAGGGCAGTGATGCGTTTTCCTTTTTCAAACGCAGTTACTTTATCCACAAGAATAAAGGGGGCTTTTTGTTTTAGGATGGCATGAATCTGCCGGCTTGTAATCATTGATCTGCCTCAGTATATTCCCGGGTCAGTTTGATTACATGATTCAGAGTGGTCATTTCCTGCAGCCGTTGGGGATCAATGGTTATGCCGAAGGCATTTTCAATCGCCGCAAGTATTTCCAGCGCACGCAGGGAATCCAGCCCCATATCGTCCATGAAGGATGCATCCGGATCAATTTCTTCTTTCGAAACGCCAACAATTTCACAAACAATTTCTTTTACTTTTTCATCACAGTTCATAATGTTATCCTCCGATTTTTATAGTCTTTTGATGATCAGCACTGCCGCCTTGTCTTCATCTGCATTGACAAGGCACCACAGTGCTTTGTGTTTGCTGCCGATTATCTTGTTTGCCTGCACAATGCCGCCTGAACCCATCCAATCGGTTTTTATAGCTTCCCGCGTTCCATTCAGTTTCAGTTCTGTATATAAGTCTGCCAGCAAGCGCTCACTTTCATTGGCTGGGAGCCATGCATATAAGCTGAGGCAAGCAATATCTCTGGCTGAAATACCACCGGATTTTACAGCGGTTGTAATCATATCTGCAAGAGTGAAGGAGAGGGTGGTACGCTGTTTTTGATGCAATGCACAGGATGCATAGCCTGCAATTTCTGCAAGCGGTGTACCGCAGTGTATGGTATCTGCGCTCTCTAAAAGCAGAAATCCAGCGGCTTCTCCTTTTTCTTTTTTATTATTTTGCATTGCGCAGTGCAGCGGCTCCGCCTCATCTGCTCCCCCGGCAAGTACCATGGATGTAACGCCTGACCGAATAAGGTTATATCCTATTCCGAGCGCGTCTAAAGTGGAAAGGGGACCGCTACAAACCGTATAGACCGGACCTGCAAAGCGGCAGTGGATACTGGCTTGACAGGCGGGGGCGTTCAGAACCGTATTGGGAAACAGCCCCGGATTGACTGCCAGCGCGCCATTTTTCAGCGCCTCCATGTCGAAATTATGAATGCTGTCCAGCGCGCTGAACTGGGTTCCGAAAAGGATGCCGTAGTTGTTGGGAGTGTCTTTTGAAACGGTAATCCCCCGGGCTTCAAGGGTACTGCGGGCGGCTGCCAGCGCGATTTTGCTGATCCGATCCATATTCCGCGTTGGAACAGACTGCAGCAGGGGTTCATATTGCTGGGGAAGAATTTTATGACAGTTTTGTTCTGCGTCCCACCCAGTTCCTATAATCGTATTTGCACTTGTTATGTAAACTTTGTTCATCCGCTCACCCCCTTGTGATGATAATGCTGCTGGATTGTCCGCCGAATCCGAGAGAATTGGACAGAATGCAGGAGAGCTTTGCTTTTCGTGCAGTACCTGGTACGCAGTCTATATTGCAGGCGGGATCAGGCGTTTCATAATGAACGGTCGGTAAAAGAAGGTTGTTTTCCAGCATTTGCAGGCAGGCGATCAGCTCAATTGCTCCCGCGGCCCCCATTGGATGACCGATCATAGATTTAATAGAACTGAGCGGCGGCACGCTGCCGACCCCGAAAACCGTTTCCAGCGCTTTTACTTCTGTTTTATCGTTTGATATGGTTCCTGTGCCATGGGCAGAAATATAATCTATATCCTGTACAGTCCCTTCTGCTTCCTGTATTGCCTGACGGATTGCACGCACCGCGCCGTCGCCGTCCGGATGGGGTGCTGTCATATGATGCCGGTCTGCGGTGAGTCCCACACCTGCTAATATTCCGTGTATTTTGGCGTTCCGCGCCTGTGCACAGCGCTCCCGTTCCAATATGACAATGCCGCAGCCTTCTCCCAGAATCAGTCCTTTCCGCTCCCGGTCAAAAGGCTTGCACAGATCCGGGGAGAGGGAAAGGAGCCGTTGAAATCCGGTAAATGCTACTCTGGAAAATACATCTACGCCTCCTGCAATTACAATGTCGGCAAGATTCCATTCCAGTATATTTTTCCCCAGCCCCACAGCATAATTTCCTCCGGCACATGCGGCGGGAACCATATATGTAGGACCGGAAAGCTGCAGCGCACTGCTGACGGCGGAAGCGATATGATCTGTTCTGTACTGGCGCAGAAGGTTTTGCGGGATTTTTCCAAACCCTTCCTGATGCCGGATTTCAGAGAACGCTTCCTCTGTCTGAATTTCGCCCATGGTTGTGCTCAATACCACTGCGGTGCGCAGCCGCGACGCAGTATCCATGTCAATCTTTGCGTTTTCTAATGCAGAGCGTGAAGCGGATACAGCATATAGAGCGGCTTTTCCGAAAGACTGCCTTTGCATTTCTGTGAGGTTTTTCTGCCATGTGCTGTCCTGCACACGTGCACCGATATGTGTGCGGAAATTTTTATCCGCTTTGTATTCCGGGATTTCCTTATATGTAACTGTCCCGCAAGACAGTGTGTTCCAAAAGTCGGTTAAATTTGTTCCGGCTGAGGAAATAACCCCCATGCCGGTGATTGCTGTTTTATTCATCTGATTCTGCCTTTTCCTTTTGCAGTGCTTCAGGGATGATATGCATGCCCACTGCCATTTTCTTTTTTAAGGGACTGATATTTTCAAAGGCAGACTGCATGAATGCTGCGCTAACGTTTCCCTGATAATACTGCCCCAGGGGAGTAAGTGTATATTTGGTTTCACCGTTTAAAATATAATTCTGCTGCTGTAGTTTTTGCAGGGTGTCTCCGAATTTGTCCTCCGGATATATATCAAACTGTTCATAAAACGCGGCTTTGCTGACGGTACCCCTGCGGAAGCCCAGTACCAGAGCGCGTTCCATAATCTGCTGCGGGGTAATTTTATGACTTACCATCCGAATGGGAAGCGTTCCTTCGTTTGCGGCGCGGATATAATCTGCAGGGTCAATGATGTTTTGATAGCTGATGCCGTTTACATATCCAAAGGAAGAAGCCCCAAAGGAAAGATTATCTCCATATCCGTCATAGGTAAGCTGCCAGAATTTCGTTTTGTGGTCGGGAAGGCAGTATTCCTGTGCACTTTCCAGGACATAATTATTGTTTTGCAGCAGCTCCTGTGCTGCGGAAAACATTTCGAAAAGCTGTGTTTTCTCCGGCAGAGCGGGTACGTTCCCCTTTTCCAGTTCCTTGTATAGCTTGACATATGCAAAAACTGCAAGCTTATAAACGGAAATATGATCAATCGGAAGGGACAGCGCCGTATGCAGGTCCTGCTCGAAGTCTTTTATTGTTTGTCCGGGCAGTCCGAACAACAGATCAATGGACAAATCCCGGAACGGATACTTTTTCACCATATTGATCCATCGGAATATTGTGTTGACTGTATGCCGCAGTCCCAGAGTATATCTGAGTTTCTGGTTGAAAGTCTGCACGCCGGTGCTGATCCTTGTTACACCTGCTTCGCAGAGCATTTGCAGTTTTTCTTCATCGGTATTGGAAATATTGCATTCTACCGTAATTTCCGGATCCTTCAGGGGAAGATGATCCTTCAATGTTGCGATAATATCCGCAAGCTGGGCGCCGGAAAGCACAGATGGGGTGCCGCCCCCTATAAAAATAGCGCGGTGGCGCAGCGAGCGGATATAGGGTGTTTTTGCATACAGGGATATTTCTTTTTGCAATGCCTGCACATAGCTGTCCAGCAATTTTTCCGATTCCGGGATTTGCCGGCTGTATACGCAGAATTTACACAGACTTTCACAAAATGGAATGTGTATGTATATCGGCACATCCCATGGATCCGCGCTGGTGTAATCCAACTGCATATATGCCCGATGATCCGCCGGCTTGATCCGCGGATCCATTAGGGGATAATTGATAACTGCGACTTCATAGTTTGTATGCATCTGCACCGTCTCCTTTTTGCGTAGTTTTTCTGAATCGTGTTTCTGCTTCTCTTCCGAAGGCTTCGGCGGCAGCGTAGTCGCGGGCATCCCGCCAGGGAATGCTGCTGCTTTCAAAATCGTCTGCCATGGTATCCAGCCTGCGGAGCAGGCGGTTTAAAGTCCGTTTGTCTCTGCTGCTGACAGTATCCGGCAGAAGTCTGCCGGGCAATGCTTTTTGTGCAATCAGACGGCATGGCGGCAGATGCTTTGCGAGCTGTTCCAAAAACGCCCTAGAGGAGGCGCTGTACTGCGTTGCCGTTGCCCAGCAGGTTACAAATGTGGCAATGGTTCTGCTGTGCAGCAGCATATAGCTTTTGCGGATAAAATTTACAACGCTTTCCATAGGCTTTCCAATAAAGATAGGCGATCCGATCAGAATCAGATCGTATTCCAGCGTATACACATCACGGACATTTCGAATATCTGTGTCCATTTTTATTCCTGCCCGAATCGCGCGGCAGATTTCCGGTGTGGAGCCGTATTTTGTGTCATAGCAAATCAGCGCCCGCATTCTGTGCCTCCCATGTATTTTTAAATACGGATTTAAAATATTCCGTTATCTTGTTTAAGCGCTTTTCAGAGTTCAGCCGCGCATTGAGTCTGGCATAACCGCGGCTGCATTCGGATATTGTCATATTTTTTGGTCGGAATGTCAGTTCAAATCCATTGTATTTTGACCAGTCCTGCGTGAGCAGGCGGTTCTCCCGCCGGAATATTTCATAGGTTTTGGTTCCCGGAAATGGAGTAAGTACGGTTATGTTTGTAGCATACAGGGATGTTTCCATAACAAAATCGTACAGGATGTCAAATACTGCCGGTGTATCGTGATCCATTCCTACCACAAAACTGCCTACAACACCGATTCCATGGCTTTGGATTCGATGGACAGTTTCTTTATAGGTATGCAGCCGATGCATTTTCCAGTGGCTTTTATTCAGCGATTCCAGATTTTCCGGATGCAGACTTTCAAATCCGATCAGCAATTGGGTACAGCCGGCATCCCGCAGGGATGCGAGCATGCGGTCATCGTCTGCAATACGGGCGTCGGAAAAAGCATACCAGCTCAGACGGCTGTTTTTCATGATGGCAAGAAGTTCTCTGTTCCAGCTTGGATTGATGAGCAGGTTGTCGTCTGTAAAAAAGATATAGGGCTTTGTAAAGTTCTGTTTGATTTTTGCAAGCTCATTTTCCACTTGACCGGCAGTTTTGCGGCGAAGCTTTGCACCGTAAATGGTTGAGGACAGGCAAAAACTGCACTGATGGGGACAGCCTCTGGAGGTTTGCAGGGGGATACTTTTATAGGGAATTTCTTTTGCCAGCTCATATGCCGGGGCAGGGCTGGATGAAAGATCAGGATGTCCGGGGCTTTCATAAATTTTCCGGTGCCGTCCGGTTTTCATGTCCTCCAGAAACCGGGGAAAGGTTTCTTCCGCTTCCCCTCTAAATACGGTATCGGCATGTCGCAGGGCTTCATCCGGTAAAACGGTGGCATGGGGACCGCCCATGCATACCTGCGCGCCGGCTGCACGGTAAGCGTCTGCGGCGGCATATGCCTGATTTGCCTGCGCAGTGGATGGGGAAAGAAACACCCAGTCCGGAAGAAAATCTGTCTTAGCAGAGTAGTTCAAGTCTGTATAGGAAACTTCAGCATCCTCCGGCAGCATTGCAGCAACGGTGAGCAGACTGAGACTGGGGCAGGACCACAGTCTCCTGCGGGCTTCATATTCCCATGTGGAGCCGTACTGCTGCTGCAGTATATCGGTGTAGGATGGAATGAGCAGTTGAAATTTCAAGGGATCACCCCCTAACGAATTTCCATGGTCATGCGGTATACACAGCCTTTGATTGTATCTGTAAAAAACAGTTCACCAATCTCGCCTGCACACAGCGCACCGATATGGCAGATGTGGTTTTCTATGCCGTACTGCTGCATCCACACCTTCCAGGTTTCTTTGTCTAAAATCCGATGCAGGGTATTCTTTCGTGTGTCCAGGTAATGGATGCGTTTGGGCTCGCTGATGTAAGCGTTGCCAGCCCGGTCCAGTGTGATGGCAATAGGATTTTTTATTTGGCAGGGGAGGGGATGTATTTCGCCGGTTTTTACGTCTGCAGCGCATATGCGCATATGCGCTGTGTCTGTGTAAAACAGTTGATTCTGATACAGGCAAATTCCATAAGGCTTTAAAATGCAGGTTTTATCTTCTGTTAGAATTGTAGTTTCGCCGTCGGGCGTAATCTGCACCAATCGGTTTTTCAGAAAATCCGTTGCAAACAGCGTCCCTCCCGGAGCGACAGCAATACTGCCGGGCAATTGGAAGGAGAATTTCCCAGTTCTCACAGGCAGCCAGTGGGGATCACCGGGTCCCATCCGGAAAAGCCGATTGTGACCGGCGTCTGCGATATACAGTGTTTGATCTGCTGCAATACAGACGGCAAGGGGCTTGCGCAACGTATCCCCGTCAGCAGTAGTATTTGGCAGAGCGCTTCTGCTTCCGTTTCGTGTAAGACGACAGATTCTGCTCCCGTACATATCGGCGATATACAGCGCCTTCTCCTGTGTATTCAGACAAATTCCGGAAGGGTAGGAGAAAAATCCGTCATTGCCGGAGAGGGTGGTAATGGAAAGGACGTTCATATCGGTCTCCATAAAAACTCCAGAAATACGGAGCACAGTCTGTTGTTGGCTCCATCTAATATATATAAGGTTGTCCCGCTTATGCACACGCTGTTCGGATTGGCAAAGCGGAAGGTTTGTACAGATTCGTCCTGTCCGGTTCCCGCTGTGCCGTCTCCTGCAAGGGTATACAGTTTTTTTGTTCTTGCTTCATAAAATCGGATACAGTGATTGCCGGATTCTGCAATATATAAATTGTCGTACCTGTCTGTGCAGACAGCAACCGGGCGATTCAGCCGGGCTTTGCGTGCACTGCCGCCGTCGCCGGTATATCCGGCTTGCCCCGTTCCTGCAACAGTGGAAATGATGCCGGTATCCAGATTTATGGCACGAATGCAGTGGTTGAAATAGTCTGCAAGGTAAAGCCGATGGGATTGCCTGCTGATCCCCAATCCGTATATTTCTGCAAAAGCGGCATTTTTTGCTTTTTTGCTGTCGCCGGTATATCCGTACTGTCCGCTGCCTGCAAAGGTGGATATGCGTCCGTCGGTATCTACCTTGCGGATTACATTGTTTGCAATGTCGTTTATGTACACGTTTCCCCGTTTGTCTGCGGCAATCCCGCCGGGCTTGTTCAGGCTTGCTTTGACTGCCGCACCGCCATCACCGGTATATCCGGGTTGTCCGTTTCCTGCAAATGTAGAAATTCTTCCGTTTTTCAGATTTACCAGCCGCACCGCATCGTTGCCGGTGTCAGTGATAAACAGCTGATCTCCCAGTACGGTCAGCCCTGTAGGTTTATTCAGCTGGGCTTTGCGTGCGCTGCCTCCATCTCCGGTATATCCGAATGAGCCTGTTCCGGCGATTCGGCGGACTGTGTGTCCGTCATACAGCAGGATGCTGTTGTTGTTCTGATCTGCAATGTATACTTTTTCGGATGCATCGGTGTCGATTGCCTGCGGCTCCCACAGCCGTGCCAATCCAGCTTTTACCGGGTGGCTGACATGTCCAATTTCACCGCAGCTGCCTGCGACTGCATTGATACGCAGCCGTTTGTCATACAGCTTTCGTGGATGCCCGGCTGCGTTTGCATCCGGTGCGGGAACGACTTTATTTCTCCGGTATGCTTTGGCAAGAAACAGAGCGACGGTAGCCTTTCGGACAATCGTTTCAGCTTCCCGTCCGTCGTCCGGAAAGGCGGCAATGCCTGCACTGAAGGATATAGGAATATTGGAATAACTCCGATTGCATTCGGTGGCGAATTTTTGCTTGCGGAAAAGTCGTTTCAATTCTGTCATTTGCTTTTCCAGCGCAGCTTTGCTGCAATTTTGCACGGCAATGAGGAATTCGTCTCCCGAACTGCACCAGATTTTTGCAGTATCAGGCAGGCTGCTATGTAAAAATATTTTTATGTTCTCCATGATTTTTTGGAGCTCATCTTTGCAAAAACACCGGCAGATCCGTGTGAAAAAATCTATATCAAGAACAGCTATGGCATATGTTTTGTCCTGCCGGACAAAAGCAGATATCATATCAAGGGGCCAGCTTTTCATTTTCGATATCCCCCCTGAAAAATCTTGTCAGATTTTCCGACATATCTTTTGTGCCGAAAAAGCTAATATAACGGTTCATTTTTCGCAGCAGTCCCTTAGAAATCCAAGGGGTGTTGACCCGTTCATATGTATATCCCGCCCATCCTTCCAAAGAATCGGGGAATTTCATTCCGTGACTTAAGGCGACCTCATAAAGCGGCGTTCCCAGATATGGAGAAAAGATGAAGAGGAGAATTTCCGTATGCGGATCTATAGCTTTGATTTTTTCAATCAGTCGAACGGTTTCGATGAAATCCTTTTCCGGGTTCCAGGGGAATCCCACCATAAAGGAGAGGGACGCCATGATCCCGTGCCGCCGGCACATTTCAACAAGCTGCAAAACCTGGGCGTTGCTGTGCTGCTTATTGATTTTGGAAAGCACCTCCTCGTCCCCGGATTCCACGCCTACAATGACCCGGTAAAAGCCGCTTCGTTTCAGCGATTCTATATATGCGTCAGAAAAACGGACAAATTGCTGCACTACTGCGGTGCCGTCCCAACGCAGGGAAATATTTTCCCGGATGAGCAAATCGCTGAAGATTTGTGCCCGTTTTTCTCCGGTGAAAAAGTTGTTGTCGTAAAAATGGATTGCGTCAATATTATAGTTGCGATAAAGATGGGAGACCCCGTCAAAGGTTTGTTGGGCAGACAGGGCATTCCAGTTTTTTTGATACAGGGAACCGATCGAACAGAACTTACAGGACCAGGGGCATCCCCTGCTGGATTCAAATCCGATAACCCGTTGATTCCCCCATAGGGGGTGGATATATTGCTCCATATCCACATATGGATATGCGTTGGCAACGGGGCGTGCAGAAGCGAAATCCTTTAAAAACACGCTGCCTGTGGAGCATACGGAGCCGTCTGAATTTTTATAGTACAGATTGGGAATGCCATCCGGACTGCGGTGCTCCGCCAGCCGGTCAACCAACTGGGCAAATGTAAATTCGCCCTGCCCGGTAATTACAATATCTGCATATGCACTGCGGATTGTTTCCAGAGGCATCAGGCTGGGATGCCACCCGCCCCATACAATCGGAATAGAAGGATCTATTTCCCGGATTTTCCGGGCAAAGCGGATTCCGTCTGTGATTTGATAACTGGTTATGGCGCTGATGCCAACGCAAACGCAGGATGCGTCTATTGTGTGGAGTATGGGGGCGGAGTCGTCAATTCTTCCGTCAATGATGAAGGTGCGGTATTTTGTGGGATTCAGCTGTGCCGCCAGTGTCAGAACGGACAGCGGCAGTCCCCGGTAAAGCGGGTGGGAGTCTTCTTCGCCGGTCAGCTTCGGATAATAGAGTATGATTTGTTTCATAATAAACGCTCCAGCATTTTGCAAAGAGTTTGCGCAATTTCATCAAAATCAGGCTGTTTGTCACGAATCAGTGATTGGATATGAAATCCGTCGCTGATCACAACCATAATCCATGCAAGCTGTTCTTCGTTTTGCGCGCCGACAAACAATTCACGAAGTGTGTTCTGAAAAAAACACGCATACTGGGTATAGATTTTTTGCAGCTTGGCTTTGATCCATGGAACCGTTTCGTCGGCTTCATCCCGGATCTGTTTCCAAAGATCTACATATAGGGAAAGGGAATCGGGATGACTTTCGGAACCGGCAATATAACGGTAAATCAAAGTGTACAGCTTTTCATGCCGCGAGGCTTTCTGTTTTACTTCTTCCGCAACTGCCGCAAGCCAGACGGATGCGGCATATTCCATGACTGCCATGCGGAGTTCTTCCTCTGTGGGATAGTTTTGGCGGATTTGTTCCGGGGATAGTGCAGAGATGCAGGACACAGAATCAATGGTTGCTTTCCCGTATCCGCCATCAAGCATTTGCTTCAGAGCAACTTCAAGAATCAATCTTTTTTGTACTGCTCGGTTTTGCATTCTGGATTTCTCTCCTATGTATTTGGCGCATCCGGCTTTTCAGCCGTGCAGTTCTGTTGGCTACATTTTCTTTAGAATAAAAATTGTCATATACCCATGCCACCCCCTGTGCAAGCTCGTCCGGACTCATATGCCGGGGTTTAAAAACCACATCCCAGAAGGTATAGCGGCTCCAGTCATAGTCGATGATTCTGCCTGCTTGGGACATTTGCCGGAACAGCTGTGTTCCCGGAAGGGGTGTGAGGATTGTGAAGCTGCCGGAGTAAATTCCGTTTTTCAGTGTAAAGTTCAAGGTGTTTTCAAATACGTCGAAGGTGTCGTTGTCTCCGCCGAACAGGAAGGATCCCCATATGTTGATGCCGCTTTTGTGAATTTTTTCAATAGCGGATTCATAGTGATACAGCTGTTTGGCTTTCCACTTGTTTTCATCCAGAAAGTCAAGCCCAGTTTGGGAAACATTTTCAAATCCGATAAACAACCAGTGACAGCCGGACTGATACAGCAATTCCAACAATTCTGCATCGTCTGCCACAGAAATGTCCGTTTGCGTCCCCCAGGTAATTCCAAGCTTTGCAATTTGCCGGACCAGTTCTTTAGCATAGTCTTTTTGAATGAACATGTTGTCGTCTGCAAAAAAGACAAATGCATCTGCATTTACTTTTTGGATTGCCTCGATTTCTGAAATCACTTGGGGAACCGTTTTGTGTCTGTATGTAGAGCCGAACATGATGGGCAAGGTGCAGTAATTGCATGTGCGGGGGCAGCCTCTTGTGGTCTGCACACTGAAAGATTTATACAGAGACGGATCCAGCAGATCATACCGAGGGATGGGGGATTGTTCCAAGGGGATAACTTTAGCGCTGTGGTAAGAATATTTTGGTGTGCCGTTTTCAAAGTCTTGTAAAAAACGAGGCCAGGTTATCTCTCCCTCACCAATAAAAACTGTATCGAAAACTTCCAGTGCTTCTTCCGGCAGGACAGAAGCGTGAATTCCGCCAAGAACAATATAGGAGCCTCTCTTTTTGAATTCCTGGGCGATTTCATATGCTCTGTAGATTTGCTGAGTCATCCCGGTCAGTGCTACAATATCGAAATGTCTGGAAAAGGGAATTTCCATGCCATGATCTTCATCAATAAACTCCACATGGTACTGCTCCGGGATAACGCCTGCTATAGTCAGAAGACTCAGGTTGGGGGTCTCCCATGCACCGTAAAAGCTGGACACGACATCGCTTTTTTCCAGGAAGTGTTTTAAAAGACTGTTTTTACCATACTTTGAACCTTTTGGCACAATCAAAGCTATTGTTTTCAAGTTGTCTCCCTTCTTATGTAGTTTGTTTTTTTGCAATGACAGGTCAGCAGTTTTATTAAAATGTTTTGTGTTTCTTTTTTATATGCAAGAATGTCCACCATACCGTAAGACAGTGCCTTTCCTGCTGTGGGATGATCTTTTTCTGCAATTATAATATCTGCTGTGGTTGCATAGGAAAGGCTGATTCCACCCAACATGGGGTTGGATAGGACGGCAATATGAAGCAAACCCTCATTGCTGTGTTTTTTTGCAGCTCCTGCAATTTTGGCAAATTGCAGGAGGGAAGCAGTGCCTTCCTGTATGCGCGCATTGCCTGATCCGGTGACAGTGATTACAGGCAGTTTATTTACCCAAGCGTATTCAAAGGCGCATGTGACTTTTTCTCCTTCCAAAACGCCCATACTGCCCACGATAAAGCGTGGTTCAAAGAGAATGAGCATGCAGTCTATGCCGTCGATTTGTGCTGTTCCGGTGAGCACTGCGTCTGATTGATCGGATAAGTCTTGTGCTGCTTGCAGACGCTCCTTATATCCCGGGAAGGAAAGGGGATCGGTGGCATTCCGCTGCCCAAACAATTCCGTGAAGCTGCCTTTGTCAATGATCCTATAAAGCCGACTTCGGGCGCTTGGCTCCTTACGGTTCATTTATATAAATGCTTGCGTTTGCCATGTTTCCGCCGGCGCATATTACACTTAGCCCTATACAAGCACCCCGCCGGCGCATTTCATAAATGAGGGATATCTGCATCCGTAGTCCGGTGACCCCAATGGGATAGCCTAGCGCCAGATTTCCGCCGTTTACGTTTACTCTTTCCATATCCAAACCCAGCGTGCGTGCTGTAAAAATTGCCTGGGCGGCAAAGGATTCATTGATTTCATATAGATCAATGTCTCTTTTGCCAAGTCCGTTATTTTGCAGGATTTTATTGGCGCACGCTGCCATAGCGTGTCCCATTTGTTCCCTTGGCACACCCATGCAGTCTGTATCAACAATATACGCGAGGGGTGTAATCTTCCTGCGTGCTGCCTCAGTACTGTCCATAATCAGCATGGCAGCTGCACATTCGCATATTGCGGCAGAATTATATTGCGTAAGCGTTCCATCCTGTAAAAACATGGGGGTGGCGTTTTGAATTTCCTCTTTTGTTTTCTCACTGCAAAGCAGCTCGTCTTCATTCGCAGTATACTGCCTCCCGCCATCTTCATATGAAATGGGTATGATTTCTTCCGAAAAGAGAGCCCTGGCAGCAAGCGCTTTTTGCATGCTTTTGAGGTTAAAAGCGTCCTGCGCTTTCCTTGAAATGTGGTAGTGCTTTGCAAGATATTCGCAGATATATGTCATATCGTTTTCTAAAATATGAGCTTGAATATCCTGAAGGGATGGAAGTTGATTTTTTAAATGGCGCTTGACGTTTTGTTTCATAAAATGAAGGATATAAGGGGAGTTGCTTGTTTTTTCACTTCCGCACACCAGAACAGCTTTTGCTTTGCCGGTGCGGATTTTGCTCACGGCAATCAGCAGTGCCTCATCTGAGGAAGCGCAGGTTTTGCTTACGGTAGAACAGGATATATCCGGAGAAAGTCCTGCGCCCAGCAATGCTTTTCTGCACAGGTTGTCCCGTTCCACAGGAAAGCCGGATCCGAGCACAGCTTCATCAATGCTGTTTTCATACCCCTTGCAGACTGCCTGTATAATTTTTGCAAGCAAATCGGTTTCACTGATGTGATTCAATACGCCGGGAATTTTCCCTATGGGACTTCTTCCGGCTGCGATTACGGCAATTTTGTTGTTCTTCATAATGCTTTACAAATATGTTTTTATATTTTCCAATGTGCTGACAGATCGGACGCCTTCCGGTATTTCTGCGTCCAATCTGTTGATCCAGACTGTTTGCATACCAATGGCATTTGCTGGGAAAATATCTTCCGCCAGCGAGTCTCCGACCATAAGTACCGCACTTGGAGGCAGTTTAAATTTTTCCAGCGCGGCAAGAAAGATTTCCGGGCGGGGCTTGTTGCAGCGCACCGTTTCGGAGGAAGTTATATGGGAAAAATGGAATCCGTTTTCCGCGATATTCGTATATAAAAAGCGATTGTCCGCGTTGGTAATCAGCCCGAGAGGATATTTGCCTTTTACTGCATTCAAAATGCGTTTGGCATCCTGAAAGGCACGGCATCCGGTAAAAAGCTGTGCGGCAAATCTGTTAAACGAGGAGACGTCCAAAAAAACATTGTATTTGCGGCAGGCGTTTATAAAGCTTTTTTCCAGTATGACGTATCCCGGAAGAAAGGATTCCCCGGAAGACAGGGCGACCCGCTGCCGGGTAAACTGCATATGAAACGCATCCGGATTTACCTGTGGGTTTGTTGTTTCCAAGGCTTTGGCAAACCAGTTTTTCAACGTGATAAACGGCTGACCTGCATCAGCCAGCGTGCCATAGTAATCAAAGCATATGGCTTTTATTTTGTGCGCGCTCATAGCTGTTACTTCAAGTATTGCTGCACCAACTGGGCAAAAGAAGCAATATCTTTGATTTTGTCCATGTTCAGATCGCTGTCGTCGATTTCAATGTCGTATGCTTCTTCAATTTCCACCAGAATGGACAATGCAAGGATGGAATCAATACCGAGACTGAGCAGAGGTGTATTATATGTAAGTGTTTCCAGCTTGCTGACGTCTTTCATGCGGGAAGCGATAATTTCCTTTATCTTTTCTTCAACGGTTTTTTCATGCATTTTTGTGACCATTCCTTTCGTTTTATAATTCTTTATATGTGCATCATACCGTATTTTTTTCGTTATCGAAACCTGTGATTGCCGTATATTTTTATACCATTTTTTCCAAAACTTTAATTCGTCCTTTTGTACCGTTGATTTCGACAACATCTCCGTTTTGGAAAAAGCTTTCCGCATCTCCATTGAAAACAACCACCGGAATTTTGTATTCGCGGGCAATTACAGCGCCGTGTGAAAGCATATTTCCATAGTTCATAATTAACCCGGATACCACTTTCAATATAGGCGTCCAACTGGGATGAAAGGTTTTTACAACGCCAATTTCCCCTTTTTCGATATGCCCCAGATCGTTCAGACTGTGGACGATGCGTATTTTGCCGGATGCCGTGCCGCTGCTGATCCCCATTGCTTTATAGCTTTTGCTGCGGGTGCTTTTTTGTACGGAAACTGTTTCGCAGTCTTTTATCATATACGGCGGAGTCTGCTGCCGTTGGTGCAGATAATTTTTTCGTCTTGCATCAATCGTATTGCCGGACGGTGCGTAATTTCTATATTTCAGCGCATCCTGGATTTCCCCGATCGTCATATGGAAAATATCTTGCTGATCTGTAAGGATTCCTCTTTCAATGAAATAGCCTGCTGTTTTCAAAAGGAGACTGCGCAAAAGAACCCAGCTTTTGTCAAAATAATACCGCTGATTTTCCCGCAGGCACATATATTCATTGGCAAGGGATACCAGCCGCCTTGTCTTTTTGTTTTCTATGATTGGTTTTTCTTTTTCAGTGGATGCAGACGGAGGAAGCTGCAGCAATTGCTTGATTAAAAGAATTACTTGCCCGGGTGCTTCACTCCAATGGGGATAATACAGATCATCGCAGTCTATACCCCGATGACCGTGCTTTGTCAGAAATGCGCCGAGAAGTGTGTTGCAGTCGCGGTATTCCTCTCTCTCTGACAAGGTTTGTAGGATTTTTTGTTCGGAAGATTGTAAAAACAGGGTGCGCAGCGCCGGATGGCTTTGCACATTTGCAACGATTGCAAGCAGGTCTTCATTTGCCTGCACAGTTTTATTTTTGCTTGGGTTTTCACCAATTATTTTGGAGGCATCATAATTTTCTTTCTTTAAAACTGAATCGGCCTTTTTATACAGTATTTGCGCAAGTCCCAGAAACAGAAAATGATCCGCTCCCAGAAAAGCACAAAAATTGTCAATGATCCGGTCAAGCAAAGCCGGTATTTTGGCAGGATCAGAAAGGGCATCTATTTCGCGGCGCAGCAGGTCCAGGGTCGCATGATATTGGGGCAGCCGGCTGTACCAGCATTTATATCCGATTTGCATAAGATGATATAATTTTATCTTGCGCAGGAGAGAGTGTTTTCCGGTATCTTCAAAATATTTTTTTTGATATTTTGTGTTCCAATATACCCGGTTGCTTCGAAAGCATAGGGGCTTCTCATCAAAAGAAGCACCGGGTCTTTTGGTGTAGTAGCTTAGATAAACCTGATTCTGCCATGCATCCAGCAGGGATAAATAGCAGACGGAGGCGGGATTGGCATATCTGTCCAGCAGAATGCAGTCCCCGGCGGCATTATCCGGAACTGTATAAATATTCTCATCCCGGCATGCGCTTATGGGCCGTGCCTGAAAAATATATATTTCATGATTTTGCATTCCCCATTCCACATCACAGGGATATCCCAGCCGATGTTCGATATCAGTGCAAAGGTGGCGGAGCGCTGCGCGCTCTTTTTTTGTCAGGATATTTTTCACTGCCTTTTTCTCGCCGCGGGTAATTTTGGTATTGTTGCCGGAGCAGGCTTCTATCAGAATCTGATCCTGCCCGCTGACCGGGTTTCTACTGAACAGTACGCCGGATTTATCACATGTAAGCATTTCCTGAATCATAACAGGGATAGAAAGGGCGGAGGGGGTATCACTGTATACAGCCGCTCTGCCTGCGAAAAAGGAACACCATACTTTTTTGATTCCCTGCAGCATTTGTTCATAGGTTGTTATATAGGAAATGCTTTCATAGATCCCAGCAAAGGATTTTCCGTCTGTGTCTTCTTCGGTGCCGGAGGAGCGTACGATAATTTGTCCGGTTTTTTTAATCACCGTTTGAAACACCCCTCGCAGCAGGCTGTGGGCGTCATCGTCAAAATGACCGTCTCGGATTTGGTTTGCGATCGCGGGAGTGCCCGGACTAATATGATTGGATCTGCAAAATTTTTCAAAAAAGCGGCCGCTTAGAACATATCCGGAACAAACCCGAAAGCCCTCACGGGCCAGCTTGTTCAATACATATGCCTTGTTTCCCATATGCTCCCGCGTAAGCTTTGTGGCGGATGTAATATTTTGTATCATAAATCGTTTATACTTCCTATCCATTTACATTGTATACGTTCATCAGCGATTCGGGTATTTGCACTGACCGTGCACCCCGGACCGCATTCGATTAAATGAAAGACGCCGCTATGCGTCAACTTTTCAGTGATTTTTTTCCACTGAATCGGATGGTTGATTTGACTTGCCAATTTTTTTCGAATATCTGTACCATTTTGGCTGCTGTTCCCGTCTATGCAGCTGTATACAGGCAGAATTGCTTTCTGAAAGGGGGTGGCGGAAAAATATTTTATTGCCTGGCTTGCCGCCGCATCACATAAGGGACTGTGATATGCCCGCGGACTATGGAGATTGAGTGCCCATCGGGCGCCTTTCTGCTTGGCTATAGCGGCGGCATGTTCTGTCATGTCCTTTTTTCCGGACATGATATTTTGATCCTTGGATATGTATGAGCTGATACATAGTTGCCTGCCGGTTGGATCAATCTGTTTGCAGCATTCTTCCAATATAGCTGTATCCAATCCGATAATTCTGTACATGCATTCATCCGCTGCAGGCTGAGACTGTAAGATCTGCTCAAGATGAAAAATCAGATGCAGCATAGGTATAAAGGAAGCTGCACCGCAAGCGAGACAAGCGGTAAATTCTCCCTGACTGTATCCGACGGCACAGCGGGGAGGTCCATATTGTTCTGCTGTGATTTGATAAATAGAGAGGCAGTGTGTGACCAGACAAACAGTTTGCCATTTGACTGCAATTTTGCCGGAATAGCAAATTTTAGCCAAATCTGTTTGAAAATATTGGCTTGCCTGTGCAAATAATTTTTTAACAGACGGATACATATTGTAAAAGCTTGGGTCAAGCTCTTTGGTTAGTGCGTCCCTTCCGGGAAAGGCAGCACACCAGTTATGCATTTTCATTTTGTGCCGATGGATTTTGGGCGATATCGTATCTTGCTTGCACATAGTTTATAAAAGCTGCAGCATTAGGAAATTTTTGCATCAATAGCATTTCATCTTCAAATTGAATGCCAAACTGCGTTTCGCATTGAACAACCATCCGGATAAAAATGATGGAGTTAATTCCCAATTCTTCAAAGGTTTGCTCTGCATTTATATTGTCAGCATCTGTTTGCAATATTTCTTCCATCATTAAAAGGATCTGCTCGGTTAAATTTGTTTCAGGCATATTTTTGTTTCCTTACGTTAAGTTTGATCAATTGCTGCACAGATTTGTATGAATTCCGTTGTCGGGGTGCGGTGGGGAGAATTTCATATCTCTCATATTTTTCAAATAGGCTGCAATTTCACCTGTCATGTCCGTTTTTTCCCAGGCAGCATTCAAATCTTCCCGTCCCATATGTCCAAATGCTGCCAGCTTTTGATAAATCGGATTTCGAAGTTCAAATCGGTCAATCAGCGCAGCAGGGCGCAAATCGAACAAATCTGTTACCATTTGACTGATTTGTTTGTCCGAATAATCTGAACTTGCAAAGGTGTCAATATATATGGAAACAGGATTCGCCACACCGATTGCATAGGAAATCTGTACCTCGCATCGGTTGGCAATACCGGCGGCTACAATGTTTTTAGCAACATATCGTGCAGCATATGCACCGGTTCTGTCAACCTTGGTGGGATCTTTTCCGGAAAAGGCGCCGCCGCCGTGCCGTCCCATTCCACCGTATGTATCTACAATAATTTTTCTGCCTGTCAGCCCTGCGTCTGCGCAGGGACCGCCTTTTACAAAACGCCCGGTGGGATTGACAAGGATTCTTGTTGCTTTGGTAAGGTATTTTTCCGGAATAACCGGACGGATTACGTTTGCAATAATATCCTTGCGGATTTTTTCGGGGGAGATATCCGGCAGGTGCTGGGAGGATACTACAATATCGGAGATGTACACAGGCGTTCCTTTTTCATAGGCAAAAGTCACCATGGATTTCCCATCCGGTCCCAAATAGTCCAGTATTTGTTCTCTGCGCACTAAACTCAACTGTCTGCAGAGCTTGTGAGCATAATCAATGGGGGCGGGCATGAGCGTCTCAGTTTCCGTGCAGGCATATCCAAACATCATGCCCTGATCTCCTGCACCTGTTTCTGTAGTGCCCGTATTGCTGCATCCGGTTTGCCCACATCCGGCACACATAGAAGTTTTTTCTTTTTCTTCCAACGCATTGCTGACACCCATGTCAATGTCTCCGGACTGCTCGTCCAGCGACACCAGAACGGCGCAGTTTTGGCTGTTAAACCCGAATCGGTCGTCGCTATATCCGATGTCAGCCACAGTTTTTCTGACAACTGCCGGAATGTCCACCGTTCCTTTGGATGAGATTTCGCCCATTACTAAGACCATACCTGTGGTTGCGGCAGTTTCGCACGCAACCCGGGAATTGGGATCCTGCTGCAAATATGCATCTAAAACGGCATCTGAAATGTGGTCGCACAGCTTGTCCGGATGCCCTTCTGTAACGGATTCTGAGGTGAAGAAATATTTTCTGTTCATTTTTATGACCATACCTTTCTTTAAGAATGTGAATTCATTTGTTTGATTGGAGCTTTTCCATGCAGGCTGTTACTTCCAAGATTGTTTTTTTGAAACAGTCTGCAAAATCGGCGATTTGTTTTTTATAATCTTCATTATAGGAAATATGCACATGGAGTTTTTTGGAGAGGACAACAGCGTTTATATCTATGAGGAATGGAACTATGTTATTGGGGCTGTTGTCATTTTCGCAGAAAAGCTGCTGCACTGTGAAACAGTCGGTGTCAACTTCGGTATATTCGCCCAAATAGTTCAGTCGAATATGTTTTTCATCAGAAGGCAGTACGTTTTTTACGTATCGCAGGATGCCGTATTCCGCTTCCCTGCCGTCATATTTTTTCAGTTGTGCCTGCACTGATTGGATTTGTGTTTGCAAGTCGTCTGTGTCCAGGCGCAGGCAAACAGGATATAAATTGGTAAACCAGCCTATCGTTTTGCTTACGTCTACGTCAGGCAAAACATCCCTGCCATGTCCTTCTATATCTATACAGATTGAATTGAATCCGTAAAGCTTTTTCACGGTTCGGACGAGGGCGGCTACGAGCAGTTCGTTTGGTTTTGCGGTTGCTGTGTACATCAGGTGTTGTGTGTCTGCTGTGCATAGAACAAATTCCAGGGTTTTGATCTTTTTATAAGGCACAGCGTCTTTTGCTCCCGGCATAGGACACGGATCAGATTCGTTCTGCCATAGCTGGGGATCCGGATTGCAGTACTCTGCAAAGGTTATATATTTTTCGACATATGCCTGATAGGAAATTGTTTTGTCGGGTAACTGCAGGGACTTGTCTGTCAAAAGCTTTGCGAAATCTCCCAGAAGGATTCTCCAGGATACGCCGTCTGTCACCAGATGATGCAGGACCAGATGCAGATAGGTTTGCACCGGTGTTTTAATAAGGTATGCCTTAATCAGTAAATCTTTTTCCAAGGCAAATTGAGCGTTGATCTGTTGATAGATCGTACTGTCAGGATCATGATTTGTCCGGATTTCTTCTATGTGCAGGGAAGGGGATAAATGTGCAGGATTATAAAACAATTTGCTGGTTTGGGGATCATAGTTTGCCCGTAAAATATCATGATGAGAAATCAATTTTTGCAGCGCGGTCTCTAATTGATCTTTGGATAGATCCTGCCGCAGCAGCAATGTAACCGATTGATTATAATGTCCCGGATCCTGAAGTCTTTGCCTGAAAAACCAACGCTGGATCGGCAGGGATTCGATGAACCCGCTGCAATCGTTTTCAGAAAACGCTGTCTGATTTGCTTCTTTAATATAGGAAGCCATGTCTGCTATAACCGGATTTTGCAGAATCTCTTTTACCGACAGTAGATATCCCTGCTCGTTCAGCTTAGAAGAAATTTGTATTGCTTTGATAGAATCTCCGCCGAGCGCGTAATAATTGCTGCCCGCAGTGATATCAGATTCTGCTATGAATGCACGCAGTGCGTTCAGGAGGACTGGAAGGTGTTTTGTATCTGTGCATGCTGCGGGGACGGATGCGGAGGTATCAGGAACCGGCAATCGTGCTGTATCTGTTTTCCCGTTGCTGTTCAGTGGCAGTTCTTTTAGCTGGAGAATAAACTGCGGCATCATATAGGTTGGCAGCTTGTCTGCCAAATAAGTGCGCAATTCGCTTTCCCTGTAATCGGAATTGGCAACGACATACAGACAAATTTGTTTGCTGTCCGGATATTCCAGCACCCTTGCAGTGGCGCCTTGGATTGTCGGATCTCCCAGCGCGGTATTTTCAATTTCGCATAGATTTACCCGATTGCCCCGTATTTTGATTTCTTCGTCTTTTCTTGTGAGATAAACAAGATTTCCGCTTTTGTTCCAGACAGCCAGATCTCCCGTTTTGTACATCTGCCCCCCGCTGTAGGGATCCGGGACAAATCTTTGCTTGGATTCTGCATCGTTTCGGAAATATTCTCCTGCAACGCTGGCACCGGATATATATATTTCTCCCGGCACGGAAGGGGGAACGGGCTTGCAGTCCTGATCCAACAGATAAATCCGCGTGTTGGATATGGGCTTGCCGATGGGTACTGACAGATCGGTATCTGCCGGATTGTATATATAGTGCATGCATCCAACGGTGGCTTCCGTGGGACCGTATTCATTACAGATCCGGACTTTTTCCGAAAACCGCTCAAAAAGGATTTTTGCGTTTGCAGAAGTTAGATTTTCTCCGCCCAGTATTAAGGTGTGCAGCGCTGTGTTATGCTTTGCCGTTTCTGGAATCAGCGGAATGTGAGAAGGGGTTATTTTCAGAATGCTTACTTTGTTTTCCCGGATGACGTCCGGGAAAACATTTCCTCTGTCCGGATCATATATCCGGATTTCTCCGCCGCAAATTAGGGGGAGGAGGATAGATGTCATAGTAAAATCAAAGGCAAAGGAGGAATAGAGCGCAAAGGTTTCCGGATCTTTTTGGATATATGTGCTTTTTGCCCAGCAAAGATAGTTCATCAGATTTTTATGCCGGATGGGTACACCTTTGGGAATGCCTGTAGTTCCGGAGGTGTAAATCAGGTACGCCGTATCCTCAGGTGCAGGGGTGTACACAGATGCATCTTTTCTATTTTTGGAGAATTCTGCAAGTGGAATAAATTTTCCTGTATAGTCTGCGGGACATGCGTGTGCAAGTAATACATCTGCCTGGACGCCCGTTAAAATCTGCTTCATTCGCCCAGGCGGACTGCTTTTATCAATGGGCAGATATACAGCACCGCACTGCATGATGGCACATATGACTGCAATGCTGTCCGCAGTATGCGGCAGGACTGCAGCGATGGTATTTCCGGGCTGTATGCCGCAATCTGTCAAAAATGCAGCGGAACCGGAGACTTGATCCAAAAGTGTGCGGTATGAGATTTGCATATCCCCCTGCGAAACGGCAACACGGTCGGGGAAGGTTTTGGCGATATTTGTAAAGAGATCCAACCAGGTTTTATCAGCAGGATAGGGACATTCCGTCTGGTTGTATTCAAACAGACTATACTGCTGTTCCTTTTCATCGGCAAGAGTCAGATCCTGCACCTTGCATGCGGGACCGCGGAGAAGCTGTTTTGCAATCAGCAAAAGCCGCTGATACATATCTGCAATTTGCGCATCGCTGTACCGGGATGTTTGATAGTCGAAATCCAACTGCAAATCGTTGCCGTGCCAATGGCGGATGATGATTTGCAGTCCATAGTCCTGCTGCCCGTTATAGAATTCGACGTTTTCAATTTCATTTTCGGCCATTGTAGGTTGTAGGACGGTATTGTAATAATTTATGCAGGTGTCGAATAATTTGCCTGCGCTGTTTTGAGAGCAGTGCAGGTCCTGCATCAGAAGATTATAGGGGTACTTCTGGTGCGCATAGCTTTTTTTCAGGGATATAGACAGGTCAAGCAATACTTTTTCCGTAGTTTCAAAGGGCTGGATGACAAACCGGAAAGGAAGAGTGTTGGTAAACGTTCCGAAAATTTGCCGCTCCCGGCGGGTATTCCTTCCCAGCAGGGGCATGCCGATTACAATATCTGTGCTGCCGCAGGATTTGTATTGATACAGGAAATACAAAAATGTAAAAAATATGTTCAGGGAGATATTTTTTTCTTCCATATATGCTTCCATATTTTTTTGCATAGACGCCGGGACAGTAAAGGATTTGCGTCTGCCACGCAGATCATCCGACTCCGGCGGAAGGGCGGCAGGCAATGGAAAAAACATATCTGTCCAGAAGCTTTGATCCCGTTTCATTCGTGGGGACTGGAGATACTGTTCTTCTTCTGTAATATAGTCCAGATAGGATGGCTGTCCGGCTGTTGGTGTATTCCCGTTTTGTATTTGGGTATAGTATGCAGCAACCTGCTCGGTCAGCAGCTTCATAGACCAGCCGTCTGCGATCATATGGTGCAGTTTTACAAAATAGGCTGTCTCCCATTCGGATATTTTGGCAATTGCAAAATAACACAGCGGCTGGTCGATCATGGCAAAGGGTGTTTGTGCACAATTCTGACTCCAGTTTTTATAAGCCTGGAGCGGGGCGGATTCCCTTGTGAAATCTATAAATGGGATTTCATGTGTATTATCTGATATATATTGATAAATCTGCCCGTTATTTTCAAAAAAGCACAAGCGGAGCGCTGTATTATTTTGTATCAGCTGCAAAAGAGCCTGGCGCAGAATATCCGGGTTGGTATCTCCGAGGATTTTTACTGTTCCGCCGATATTGTATAGGGATGCATTTTTATATTTTTTCTGTGCATACCAAATTCTTTTTTGCGCATTGGATAGGGTGTAAGTTTTCATATGCAGTCACCGTGCTTTCTCATGTGAGGTGCGATCAGACAATCACACCGCGTTCAAGTTTTATCATATTATCTGCCAGATCAAAGAATCGGTCGTCATGGGTAATAACCACCACGCCTTTTCCTTTTTTCTTGAGGGCAGGGAGCAATTCGGTGTAGAAATATTTTCTGAATTCGGGATCCTGTTCGGCTGCCCATTCGTCAAACAGAAGGAAAGGCTTTTCATCCAGGCAGCAGATAATATATGCAAGACGTTTGCGCTGCCCTGTGGAAAGGTTCATAGAATTGAGAGATCCGTCATCGTTTAAGGTAACCTTGTTGTCAATTCGCATGACTTGCAACAGGTGTTCTACTTCTTCTCTTTTGGTTTCCAGATCCACGCCGTAGAGCTTGTTGAACAGATAGAAATCGCTGTATACGGCAGAGAAGCATTGGTTCAGTTCAACCATGTTGCAGGCATGACCGTTTACCAGTATTTTGCCTTCCTGCACTGCGTAAAGCCCGGTAACAAGCTTACCCAGCGTGGATTTTCCACTTCCGTTGCCTCCGGTGATAAAAGTAATTTCTCCCGAGCGGATTTCCGTGTTGATGGGACCCAAGGTGAATTCAACACTTTCCTCTTCTGTTTCTGGGTCTTTTGTAATGTAACTGTAAGCTGCGTCCTCAAATCGGATGGAAATATCTTTGGGGAGCGGCGGCAATGCAGACTGCATTTCACTGTATCCGGTAGAGATCTCATCCAAATCCCGAAGCAGCTTTTTAATTCGGTTTAAGTTGACGCGAACGTTTGTTATAGATGGAATGATACCGACTACAGCACCTACAGGACCAAGCAGATAGAACACCATAAACAGTGTCTGACGCAGGTCATTCGCATTTATGCCGACAACAAATAGTGGGAATATAAATACCACAACGCCGAAAATGGCGTTATACATAATTTGACCGTACAGTCCGTAATTTAAGAATTTAACTGCAACGGTTTTGGATAGTTCCATAGACAGGCGGGAATATTTTTTCATTTCCTGAAGGAAGGCACTTTTGCGCAGCCGGCTTAATACAAGTTCTTTGAATCCGTAAACCAGGTCGTTCATTTGTCCGAAATAGATATCTTGAATATCCCGGTTCTTTTCCCAGTATTTTTTGCCGATCCGGCTTGTCAGGTAACCGACAAAAGCGTTCAGTATGAGAATACTGACAGAGGCGATAAACGCAGGCACACTGATGGAAAAGAGATAGTACAGACAAAATATTAGCGTCATGGCATTGGAGGCGAAGTTAATAATCATGCCGGGCAGTCCCGCGTATACACCGGTATCGTTATGCAGCCCGGAATAGAGACGGGGGCCGCCAATTTTTTCGATTGCCTGATAGGAGGAAGCCACAATTCTGTCAATCATCGCAATCCGCTTTTCGTAAGCAATTTCATTTGTCATAACGATCATTTTGCTTTGGAACAGTCTGTTGGAATAGCAGAAGAAGGACAGGGAGAAAATGAAATAAATAAGCAATTCCTTGGAGTATTCCAGATTTCTATTAAAGGTTTCGTTAATGGTGAAAATAATAAGCGCGCTGGTGAGTCCGTTAATCAGAGAAAGGGGAACAAGAGCCACATAGTTTTTCTCTTTCGGTTTTGGGAAATTAAAAGTGAAGATTACATAGATAAAGAAAATAATTCCGGCAAAGAATCCTGCGATGCTGCCGTACACGATGGATCTGGAGCCCCACACGCTGACCGCTTCCCAAGGAAGTCTTTCAAACAGAATATTTGGCAGATAGTACACACAGAATCCGAAAAACAGCATGATTGGAATGGCAACAAACATACCTGCAACCTTTGCACTTTTTAATTTTTCGTACTGCCGTTTTTTCAGTCCCATTTCTACTGCGGATTTTACCAGCAGCACGAAGAAAAGTACGCATAAAATTACAGATCCGATAAAAATTAGGGAAAATATGGAATCCATGGTTTGATAGGTATCGGCTTTATATTTTACAGTGTTTGTCCCTTGCAGTGCGTTGAGGAAATTTCCGGTGATATAAGAAGGTGCGCTGGAATTTTGGTTTGTAAGGACGCAAATTCCAATGCCCTCTTCCATGTCAATTACCAGATTAGAGGAAAAGTTTGGATTGGATCCGCCATGCGTAACATACTCACCCCGGATGTGTACATCCCATCCGGCTGCATAATAATAGTCTCCGTGGGATGCAACGGTGCTGTCTCCCATATGGGATTTTTCGATCAGTTCCGTATAAGGATCAGGCAGTTCAACCCAACCTAACTGAATTTGCATCCAGCGTGCCATATCCTTTGCAGAGGATATGATATATCCGGCGGGTGTATTTCCGCGGTAGTACGGTGCGTCATATGCATGGGCGCGAAACAGCTCTGTTTTGAAACCGGCAGACATTCGGTTTGTTTGGGCGGCTTCATTTCGTAATGTGTATGTTTCTGTCAGCCCAAGGGGAATCAAAATTTTTTCTTTGATAAAGCTTTCGTAGCTTTGCCCAGATACATTTTGAATAATCAAACCTAAAATGTCGTAGTTTATCGTTGCATAGGAATATCTTGTGCCGGGATAAAAATCCAGATGTGTTCCAACCAGGGTACGAACGGTTTGTTCCAGTGCATCATCGCCACTGTTCTCTGGGATTGCACCAATCGTTTTGAAGGGGAGACCGGTTGTTTGGTGCAGTACATTCTCGATGGTAACGTCTACTTCGCCGTTTATTTTCTGACCCTTGTATTTTCCATGGTATTCCAGTGAAAGCCATGGTATATATTTTTGAATCGAATCTGTGAGCTGTAGGCTGCCTTCCTGCTCCAGATATAATATACCCAGCGCAGTAAAAGCTTTGCTCATGGAGCCCAGTTCAAACAAAGTGTCTGCCTTCACAGGTGTTTTCTGATCTGAATCCATATAGCCGTAGTTTTTCAGCCAAACACCGGATTTGTTTATCACGGCGATGGATACACCAGGTGTCATGGATTTATCCATCGCAGTTTCTGTAATAGAATCCAGATTTTCTAAACATGTTAAAAAATCTGTTTGATCGTTTTCTGCATGGATTGGAACTGCAAATACTGATAGCAGCAGACATACGATAAGCATGAGAGTGAAGTGTTTTTTCAATGATTTCATAACTGCAGTTGTTCCTTTTTTTAGATTTTAACGGTAGCTTTGGACGGGGGAATGAGAAAATACACCAGCTGACAGAAAAGGAAGTCTGACGGCTGGTGTTTGTGATTTGGCATTGCTGTAGAGATCCTAAACGCATGGAGGAGTGCTTGCAAGCTGTTAGTACATAAGTTTTACCATTTTCGGAGAGAGCTGCATAACTGATTGAATGTAAATGTCTGCGGTTACCATGGATTGCAGGCGCTCCTGTCATGCGGTTCAGGTTGATCTTATTTTAACAGAGCGTTGGCGTATTGAAAACTAACAATGGGTGCAGATACTTCGTATCATGGGGATAGTACCGGGACTACTCGCCGCAGGTTGACAATATACGACTTTTTCTGTAAAATAAATGTGTGGACTTAAGTGAATAAATCAGGCATAAAAATTTTGCCGGACAAGTATAATGATGCAGAGACCTTACAGAATAAGCAAAAGAAAGGAACTTCAATAAATATGAGCAAAATGGATCGAAAGACCTTGGTTGTTGTGACTTCTGTCTGCGCAGCGTTTGTAGTGGTATTTGCTTTGGCAATTGTTCTTGTCCTGTATACTTCGGATAGAGATCCTGAAGGTGGGGAACAGATGCAGGAGGATGTCGCCGGGGTTTGGATTGCATCTGTTGCAAACATTGATTTCCCCAGCAGTACAAATTTGGATGCACAGACCCTGCGGGGAGAGATTGACGCGATTGTAGATAAAACGGCAGAGCTGGGGCTGAATACGATATATTTTCAGGTGCGTCCCTGTGCAGATGCTTTATATGATTCAAAACTTTTTCCTGTTTCCGCCTTTTTGTCCCAGTCGGGGGAACTGCCGCTGGATGCGCTGGAATATATGGTGGAAGCTGCGCATAAGGCGGGCATTGCAGTACATGCGTGGCTGAATCCTTTGCGGGTTACGACAGGCGGTGGCTTGTCCAACCGGAATACGCTAAGGGATGGGCATCCTGCTTTGGAGCATCCGGAATGGGTTGTGGAGTATGCTGATGGAAAGCTGTATTTTGACTGCGGCGTTCCGGCTGTGCGGGAGCTGATTGCGGCAGGTGTGCAGGAGATCATAGAAAACTATGATGTGGACGGAATCGTTTTTGACGATTATTTTTACCCCTATCCCCAAAAAGTTACTGGGGAAGATGGAACGACCAGTATTGCAGCCTTTGCGGATGAAGCAACTTTTTCCGAATACGGTGAAGGGTATGAGGATATGGGGGATTGGCGCAGAGACAATGTAAACAGTATGATCAAGCTGGTGTATGATACGGTAAAGAAAGCGGATAAAAAGTGTCAGTTTGGGGTTGCGCCTTTTGGAATCTGGAAAAACGGATATGGCGGTGAAAGCGGCAGTGAAACCAGAGGTGCACAGTCTTATTCTGATATTTATTGTGATACACTGGCATGGATACGGGGCGGATATATTGACTATGTAGCTCCGCAGATTTATTGGCGTACGATAGACAGCGCTGCGCCATATGATATATTGTGCGACTGGTGGGCACAGCAGGTAGAGGGCACAGATGTGCGTTTGCTGATATGCCATGCGGCATATCGGTACGAATCGGATTGGGAAAATCCGCAGGGTATTATGACGGAGCAGGTGGCGTATGCAAAGGAGAAGGCGGCATACAGCGGCAGTGTTTTCTACGGATACGATGAACTGCGTCAAAACACAAACGGGATTGCGGACGAGGTGCGGCAGATGTATGCACCTGTAAGCGCGGATGCCGATAGTACAGGAAATGACTGATTTGTAAACGTATTGTGCAGATTTTAACAGGTATAAAACACCCTTGTATGGAAAAACCATATAAGGGTGATTTTAATTTGAAAAAATGGGAACAATATGGTATAATGACTGCGAAGCAGTCACCTGCTGCCGGGCAGTGCAGCAGATTAAGGCAAATAAGAAATTATTTCATTATATTTGTATTTGGCGGTTTGTATTATTGCTTTTTAGAGGCGCTTTGGAGAGGATATACCCACTGGACTATGGCAGTTACAGGCGGGGCATGCTTCCTCGGGCTATTTATAATCAGCGTAAAAGGAAGGGAACTTCCGCTGTTTGTGCAGTGCCTTACGGGAAGCGTTCTTATCACGGCAATCGAGCTTTGTGCAGGCAGTATAGTTAATTTGATTCTGGGATGGAACGTCTGGGACTATTCTGTGCTGCGGTTTCATTTTATGGGACAGATTTGTCTTGTATATTCAGTAATTTGGTTTTTTCTATGTATGCCGGGGATCAAGCTTTGCCATGTGCTTTACCAGCTGTTGTTTGATGTGCCGGACAATTTGCATGCAGGAAAGGGGTCAGAAATTCATGAAACACAGATTCGGTAACGGGAAACTAAAAAAAGCCGCTGCTCCTTTAGCGACGGCTGTTTTGGTTATTGTTGCTGCTATATTTGTGTGGGACGCCTGGTTCAGAGATTATACACAGGAGATGTCTGCTGCCTGTGAATTTCATTTTATTGACGTGGGGCAGGGCGATAGTACGCTTATTCTGACTGAGGATGCCGCAGTGCTTATTGACGCCGGTCCCACAGATGCCGGAGAAGAAACTGCACGCTACATCCGCAATTACACGGATTCTATTGATTATATGATTTTAACACATCCCCACGAAGATCATATTGGCGGCGCCGTGAAGATTATAAACAGCTTGGATATAAAAAATGTAATTATGACCGATGCATCCAATGATGTTGTAACCTTTTCCCGTTTGATCGGAGTAATTGAGGACAGCGGAGTGCGTGTGATTCAGGCTCAGCCCGGAAATACATATGGGGCTGACGGAATAAATCTGCAGATTTTGGCGCCGCTTGCCGATTTCGACGATTTTAATGAATATAGCATCGTAACCCGCGTAGAATATAAAGACGTTTCCATGATCGTTCCAGGAGATGCGGAAACCCGCTCTGAGAAACTGATGCTGGAAACGTATCAGCAGGGTGAACTGGATGCGGATATATTGAAGCTTGGACATCATGGCTCCCGCACATCGTCAACACCTGCGTTTTTGGCTGCTGTCAGTCCGAAATGGAGCATTGCATCCTGCGGATTGAATAACTCCTACGGGCATCCGCACCAGCAAACCCTGGAGCGGACCGCCGAACTTGGAATCCCCGTACTGCGCACGGATGAGATGGGTTCTATCGTGTTTGCAACAGACGGGGAAAAGCTGTGGCTTGCAGGAAATCAGTGAATTTTATATTTGAGGCGGAGATTATCGGCGATCATAGCAATGAATTCGCTGTTGGTGGGCTTTCCGCGATTGTTCTGGATGGTGTATCCGAAATATGCGTTCAGTGTATCAATATCTCCTCTGTCCCATGCCACTTCAATGGCATGGCGGATTGCGCGCTCTACTCTGGAGGTTGTGGTGGAATATTTCTTCGCAACGGAGGGGTAGAGCACTTTTGTTACGGAATTGATTATGTCACTGTCACTGATTGTAAGCAGGATTGCGGTCCGGAGATACTGATATCCTTTGATGTGGGCAGGAACTCCGATCTGGTGAATGATTTTTGTAACCTGGGCTTCAATGTCCGGAGGGGTCACGCTTACTGCACCTACGGAAATGGATCCGTCCGCTCTGCCGCGGTAAATGGAAACCACATGCTCGGAAAGGCTGGTGTAGTCCAGAGGCTTTGGCAGACAGAGTGCCGCACCTGCACGGGCTGCCTCAACAAAGATATTTTGATTGGTAACAAGGGAGGCAATGATGAACGCCGGTGCACGGTCTTGTCCGAAGGGCAGGGTCAGCGCCTGACGGATCAGACCGATTCCGTCCAGTCGGGAAAGCCATACGTCTGCGATGACTACATCGGGGTGGTTGCGGTTTATGTAGGTGAGTGCTTCTTCCCCGTTGGTAACTTCATCGACGAAGCGGATGCCTGCACGCATCAGTGCTTCTTTGCACATTTTTCTGCTGTCATTGTTTTCATCTGCTACTAATACTTTTATCTTGTCCATGGTTTTTTCTCCGCATGTGGTAATTTATGGTAATTGAATTTTACCACAATTTGGTAATTATTGCAAGTATTTACCATGTAAAAATTTTAACAAAATTGGCGGAATTCAATTGGTAATAATTACCAAGCTTTGTTTTTGCGCCTAAAAAGTGTTTTTATGCAGGATTTGACGAATTTTGCAGTGGCGGTGCAGTATAAAAGAAAAATAGATTTATTATGTAAAAAAACGGAGTTTTTATGTTGGATTTTCAGAAAATTAAAAAAGCAGATTTTGGAAAACTGGATGCTTTTTATGAAGCACAGAAAGAATATATATTTACAGATACACATCGCATTTGCGATTATGCGCCCGGAACAGTAAAAATGTGGTGTACTGCATATGATATGGAATATGCTTTATTCCATGATAATCTATATTTGAGTGCATTATTTGATGAAGAAGGAATGCGCAGCTATTTATATCCGCTTGGACCGAATAAAAAGGACGCATTGGAACGGCTGCGGGAGCACATTGAAAAAATTGGATCCGGAACGCTGTCTGTTATTCCCGAGGAATGTGCTGTGCTGGCAGAAGACGTATTTGGTACAGAGTACATTGTAAAAGACACATTGCGTGCGGATCGGGATTGGGCAGACTATATTTATTTGAAAAAGGATTTTGAAAATCCCGCGGGTCGCAGGCATCACAAGCAGAAAAATCTTATCAACCGATTTGTGCGGGAAAATTCAGATTATACATGCGAAGCAATTTCAGAAGAGAATGTGGAAGAAGTTTTGCGGTATTACAGGAAGTATGCTTTGGAGAATCCCTATACTTCCGGCATAGACGATGCAGAATTTACAGCGGCGTGTGATGTTCTCATGCATTGGAGTTTATATAATATGCAAGGTATTTTGCTGCGTGCAGCGGGGGAAATTTGCGGATTTACGATTGGCGAGGTATATGGGGATACGGTATACGTACATGTAGAAAAGGCGGAAAAAGAAAAGGACGGCGCCTTTCAGGTGCTGTCCCGGGATTTTTTGCGGAGTATTGATGCCTGCTGTATTATATGTAAATCGTGAGGAGGATATGGGGCTGGAAGGCTTGCGCCGTTCCAAGCTTGCATATGGTCCGATTCGGTTGGATTATAAGTATTCTATGGATGTAGTTTTTGCGAAAAACGCCCATTTGTCGGGGGAATGCGCCTTTTTGTGATTTTGTTCGCGATTTTTCGATATGAATTTTTTTGCTGAATTATTAAAATGAATGGAATTAGTTAAATAATAAAAATGAAAGGCTTCCTCATTAGCATTCCTTATACAATCCCTCCGAGTTTTGC